>Ga0209541_10000103_pt1 | contig 146515 bp, 114 predicted proteins | sample RifCSPlowO2_01_FD_184027 | JGI IMG/M metagenome (GOLD analysis project Ga0209541, IMG submission 184027) | Groundwater microbial communities from Rifle, Colorado - Rifle CSP2_plank lowO2_0.1 (SPAdes) (version 2) | ecosystem: Environmental > Aquatic > Deep subsurface > Groundwater | place... | reverse complement strand
TTTAGCTTGAATATTTTATGTGCCGATTTTTCCAGTTCATCCATTGAGGAACTAACTGGTTTGACTTTAATATTCTGCTGGAGCTTTCACCCTAAGGCAAGACCTTAGGGTATAACGATTAATAAATCCTTTAAGAGATTTAGAAGGAAATATAATTCAAGATGATGGAGAGCTTAAAGGGCATCTTAATAGAGTAAGAAAAGTAAATGGAATATACTTGCTTGATGGAGATACTTCTTTTGTTCCATATGGTTCTTTTGAGCGAGGCGTACAAGAACACGGAAAGTTTTTAGAAGGCGGACTTGCAAGAGGATTAGTTCATACTTCAGATAAGAAAGCAAATATATTATCTCCTATTGCAAATGATACTGAATATCCTAAAGGGGTTAATGTTTCTGGATTTGATTCAGTTAATGAACTTATTGTGAGGGTTGTTTGCTTGGGCTCCGACTGGGGTCTTGACGGCGGCAGGTTGTGTGTCGGCGGCGACGGCTGGATCGTCAGCGGCGACGGCTATGTTTTTGGGGGGTTGGTTTCCCTCGATTCCGAGCGAGCGGACGCAAAAAATTAGTGTGGATTCATGATTTCGGTATATTTTTAAATGAGAACTAACTCTTGGGAATATGGATAAAAAACAGGTGTTGATTGTGATTCTTCTTGTTGTGGTTATTGTAGGAGCATTTGCAGAAGCAAGCGTCACCCTTAATAATGAGACAATAAAGAGAACATACACTACCGGAGAAAATATTGAGGGAAAGATTAAAGTAAGATTTACGGGAGAACCTGCATCAAGTATTATAAAAAGCAATTTTCTAGGCGAGATAAGCTTGTTTAGTCTCCTTAATGCAAATAATTATGAAGAGGGAGTTGAATATAATTGCAGTTATCCCGGATGTGGAGATACTTATGAAGCGAAAGGGGAGGTAAATAGAGTGCAGATTATCAATGGGAGCGATTCTTTTGCCGGATTTGTCATTAACGATGCTGATGTTTCCATAGAAGAATTAGATTTAGTCATATCAAGTTCCAATGGTCCTAGCTGTACAACTCCCATAAGAATTATTCCATTGGACAACAAAGATATTGAACTATCTGCAATAGATTATGTTAAATCGGAGCTTTCCTGTCCGATAGAATCCAACGGATGCTTTGATAATTCTTTACAAATTTTAAGCTATAAAGATGTAATTCTCACACCTCAACCCTCATGCACTAAAATATACTTAAAATCTGCTCCTTCTTATGAACTTGGAGCGATAATAAACGCTACCAATAATCAGAGCAAAATAATATTTGAATTATTTGATAATGAGAGCAATTTTCTAGATAGCTGTACAGTCAATTCTCCGGGGCTTGGAAAGCAGACAGCGAAATGTATTGTGAACTGGAGCATAATTTCAGAAAGTGACCATGTTGTATGCCTCTATGCCGAATCAGATAATAGAGAATATTCTATTCGTTCTGAACAGTCAAGCCCGTCATGCGGAGGAAGCGGACTTGAATTTAACCCTAAAAGAGATTATGAAGTATTTGTAAGGCCACTTGCTTTTAACTCTATAAGAAATTTAAGCATATCAAAAACACTGAACGAAATATATGGTATATTGCTGGCTGAAGAAGCTGACTTATACATTGAATCTATATATGGGAGAGATTGTTCAGATGGGTGCATTATACCTATTAAAATAAAGGGAATAAACCAAGAGCTAAGCATAATAAACAGCACATTGATTTACCGCTCTGGAAATGAAGTAATACAAGGAGGGGCTGTAAACCGACTTGATGGCTCTCCATCCCAGATATCCTCAAATGGACCTTTAAACATTGAGCTTTCACATGCTAAGTTTAATATTCCGGTAGATTCTAACCAGAAAAATCTCCAGATTTACTGGAGAGCAGACCCATTATTTTCTACAGCTATACCTATTACTCTGAAAAAAGGATTTGAATTTTCTATCAGACCCATATTTGTTAATATTGGAATTCCTACTATGTTCACGATAATATCCAATGTCAATATAAGCTCGTCTGTTTGGGAATTTGGAGATGGAAGTCCTGAAGTTGGAACTTCGGGAAACAAAGCAATCTATAGATATTCTGAAATAGGCAATTATACGTTGATGGTATCTGCAAGAGGGCCACAAGGAGCAAGTGTGACCAAAGAAATAGAGATTAATGTTGGAAATGCTTCGTCATCGGTTAATCAGTTAATCAATCAGTCCAAATCCAATATAATCAGGATAAAAAAGTCAATGGCTGTTCTAAGTGTTCCTGCCAGAAATTTATTGGATGAAAGACTGAATATCAGTTTACAGGAGAAGAATATTGCGGAGCTAGAAAATATTTCGCGCTCTGGATTAAATGAGAGCGACTATGTTGGATTAATAGAACAAATAACCAATTTAAACATTCCATATGATATTCAAATATCTGAACGCGGGCTCGTGCCTCTTGAACTGGGCTTTTCCGCAATCGCCCCGGAATATTCTGTTGGATTGAGCAATGAATCTATTTCAGAAGAAAAATTAGATGAATTAAAACTTAATCTAATAGACTGGAACAACAGAAATTATAAGAGCAGTGTTGAGTATTCTATAATATCTTCTCTGGATGAAAGCGGAGATAAAACTCCTATTGCGACTTCCTTCAAGATTAATCTGGAAAAGATAAGCGATGTGGAATCTAACCAAGAGTTTCTCATTATAGACTATCCTTATGAAGAAATAAATTTTGCTTCCCAATACAATGCCCAGGCAATAAATTCAGAGTCTTATTCGGGAACTGCTGTTTCTCTCTCTAACCAAAACGCCCTAGAGTTTGCACTGTCGGGAGAAGTCGCTATGGAAGATTTAGGAATGTATATCTCTCCACCTTTGGAAAAGATAGGAAATTACAAATCCCGGTCTTTCTCAATAGGAGAAAGAGAATTTCCGAGAGGAACTCTTATAGCCCTTATTACTATTTTAATTGTTGGTGCATTGATAATTTATATAGCGTTGCAAGAATGGTACAAGCGCAGATACGAAAGATATTTGTTCAAAAGTTCTGATGATATTTATAATCTGATTCACTTCATATATAATGCAAGACAGACTGGCAATGAAGATAATTCTACCAGGAAGAAAATAATAGATAATGGATGGAACAGAGAACAGGCATCTTATGCCTTTAAGAAAGCAGATGGAAAAAGAACAGGCATGTTTGAAATACCTATCTTCCGCTCTATTGAGAAAAGAAAAATTCTTGAGGAGATGGAGAAGCGTAGAATGGGCGGCGAGCGTAAGGTTTATTAAAACACTTTTCTCTTAAAGTGATATGTTCAAGAGAATTATAAAATTTTCAGGCAAGCTTCTGAACAGAATGTTTAGAAAGAAGATAAGCATAAAGATAGGTTTTTACGGGCCTCCTAATGCAGGAAAGACTTCAATTGCAAATAAAATATGCAAAGACTGGACTGGAGAAGAAATAGGGGTAGTAAGCAGAATTCCTCATGAAACAAGGCATGTGCAGTTTAAGGAGAAAGTAGAAATTAATTTTAAAGGCAAAACACTTACTTTCAAGATGGTAGATACACCTGGAATTGCAACAAAAATAGATTACGAAGATTTTCTCCATTATGGTGTGAAAAAAAGCGAAGCCAAAAAAAGAGCTAAAGAAGCTACTCAAGGAATAATAGAGTCAATACAATGGCTTGATGACATGGATGCAGTTGTTGTGGTTTTGGACGCAAGTGAAAATCCTTATTCTCAAGTCAACATTACAATAATTGGCAATCTTGTTGCCAGAAAAATACCTATACTAATAGTGGCTAACAAAATAGATTTACGCAAGGCGGATATAAAGAAAATTCAGGCTGCATTTCCAGAATACAAAGTAGTCGGGATATCTGCCAAAGAAGGAACTAATCTTGATGGTTTTTACGCTGAACTTTTTGAACTGGCTAAAAGAACATGAAGACTAAAGATAAAAAGATAAGGGGTTTAAGTCTGCAGGTTATACCTTACTCTGAAGTGCAGACGCTTTCCATTTCAGAGAGAGTTAAGAAGATTCTTTCGTTAGTTCTTAGCAACAAGATAGTCCTTCTTCATGGAAGACTGCGCGCTGAAGAAGAAGCCCGGCTCATTGAAGATACTATGGCTCTTGTAGACCACATAAAGAATTTCAAAGGAATAGAGCTAGCAGTTATAGAGCCGGATCTTAAAGATAGCTCTATGTTAAGCAAGATGAAATATGGGATAGCAAAGAGACTTGTTGGCGACAGCAGTGCTCTTACAGTAATTGGTCCTGCTTCTATAATCAAGGAAATAAAGAGGGACCCTAAAAAGATAGAGCTTCTCTTGAATGATTAGTTTAGTTTTTCAGATTCACATAAATATTTATTAAGCCTTGTAAATTTGGGATTCTATGGCATATAGGTGTGTTCACTGCTCTGAAACTTACAGAGACGGCTCTGAAGAGATATTAAATGGATGTGCATGTGGGAGCAAATTTTTCTTCTATATGAAAGATGAGAAATATCAGGAGATATTAAGACAGAAAGCAAGTGCAGGAGACATTCCGGTGCTTAGTGAAGAAGAGAAAATACAGATAGAACAAGATGTAAGGGAAATTGCCGGACTTGAAACTGACACCTCTGTGCCGGTTTTCCTTGATTTTGAGAGCATAAAAATAGTCAAGCCCGGAAAATATCTTCTTGACCTTGCAAAACTATTTAGCCAAACTAAACCGCATGTTTACCAGCTAGAAGATGGCAAATATATTGTTGATTTGAGCCCTCTTGAAAAGTAATATCAGAAAATCCTTCGGATTTTCTTGTGATCGAAGTGTTCCACGCACTGAAGTGCGTGGTTTGTCAGACACTTCGACATCGGACAATTTAAAAAGCAATGCTGATTACTTCAGTATGATGAAAAAAATAGCTGATATTATGGAATTAAATCCTTCAAAAGAAGAAATTGATTTCTTAAAAGATATTGTCAAGAGAGTAACTAAAACGCTAAAAAGAGAAATAGATGCTAGAAAGATAAATGCCGGCGTATTTGTTGGAGGGAGCTTTGCAAGAGAGACTTTAGTTAAAGACAAGACTTATGATATAGATATTTTTATCAGATGCAAAGGCGAGGTAGATAAAATATACAGCAAGCTGGAGCCGGCAATACGGAAGATATCAGAAGGCATTGGAGAAATGGAAATCATCCATGGAAGCAGGGATTATTTTAGAATTACCGTGAATTCTGATAATTGTGCCATTCTGCGGCAGAATTCTCTGGACGGTAAATTAAATTCAAATATCGTCTTAGAGGTAATCCCTGTAAAACACGTGAACAGCCCTTATGAAATAAATAATGTTACTGACATGAGCTACTCCCATGTGTATTATATTAAGAAGAAAATCAAAAAAAATCCTAAAATAAGAAATGAGATTATATTTGCCAAAGCTTTCTGCAAAGCACAGGGAGTATATGGAGCTGAGAGTTATGTACGCGGTTTCTCCGGATATGCAATAGAATGCCTGATTATAAATTATGGCTCTTTCTTAAAGATGGCCAGGGAAATAGCCAATTCCAGAGAAAAAATAATATTGGATCCTGAAAAGAAATATAAAAACAAAGACGAGATTGCAGTAAGCATGAATGAGAGCAAACTCAAAAGTCCAATTGTACTTGTTGACCCGACTTGGAAAGAAAGAAATGTCCTTGCCGCCTTGAGCGATGAAACATTCATAAAATTCCAGTCCGCCCTAAAGAGATTTCTCAAGAAACCTAATGAATCTTTTTTTAGATATGAAGAAATTAGTGAGAAGAAGATAAAATTAGAAGCTGAAAAGAAAAATGCCGTATTATTTCACCTAAAAATCTTAACCCGTGGGCAGCACGGAGATATTGCAGGAACAAAACTAAAAAAAGTGCATAGTTTTTTACTGTCGCGCATAAGAGAGAGATTTGAGGTGATTAATCATGTTTTCATTTATAAAGGAAGTGATTACGCTGATACTTATTATGCAGTAAAGCAGTTTGAGAAATCAATAAAACGCGGACCTCCCATATCTATGAAGGAGAATGTTTCTGCTTTCAAAAAAGAACATAGAAAAACATTTGTTAAAAATGGAGTAATCTATGCTATAGAAAAACCTATGAAAGCAGATAGAAAGATTTTAGAGGACATTATTAACAAGTATAAGAGAAATATAATTGAGATTGGTGCTGAATCAGTTGAATTATTGATTCTGTGAGTTTTTCAAGGCATTTTCTACTATATTAGCCAAAGATTCTGTAAAGAATGGTGAGTTCAACCATACACCCATTTCCTCTTCTGAATGTTCAGGAGTTATCATGATGAGAGCCTGTTTCTTGTCAGAAATTATAAATCTGCCCGGATTATCAGTCTGCCTTGATTTTATATTTAATCTTGTAGTAAACCTTCTTACTCTCTCCGGGTCGCCTGAAAGTGCAAGCTTAATCTTTATGTTATTTTTATATAGCTTTTCTAATGCGGGCACTAGAACACGGCTCTTGTCTTCAAAGTCAACAATTGATGTGCAAAGCACAAGTTCTTTCTCTGTGTTCTCAACTAAATCGCGCATCTTCCCCATGATATTTGAACGGCCTTTTAATGAGCCTGTGATTTCGTGCGATTTTATTGGTGAGATGCCGGAGTTATGAAGTTGTTCAAGCTCTGCATATTCCGATGTTGCCTTAAGTTCTGAAAGAGTTTTAACTCTCTCATGTGCGTCATTCATAGTCTTAGTTTTCATCTTCTCAATTATTTCTGTTGGTTTTATAGAGATATATTTAACTGGCTTTCCTATCTTAGTTATTGCAAATCCTCTCTTTTCCAAAGACTCTAAGACATCATATGTTCTGCTTCTTGGAACCCCGGATAATTCTGATACCTCTCCGGCTGAAGCTATGCCTTTTGAAAGCAAAGCTAGCCAGACTTTAGTTTCGTAAATATTAAGATTAAAGTAGTCCTTTATTCTCTTAACTAGTTCCTGCTTAATTATCATTTTAACGGGTCTCCTCTCTGCCTTCAAAGGCATAGTTAAAATTAAATAAAGAAAAAACAGGACCACCTGGAGAAATCCTCTTCGCAGTACTCATATTGGAAAATTTGCCTTTATTTACGTCTGTCATGAGATAGTAACAAAATTCGGAGTATTTAAACTTTTCTATTGTTGTAACTATAAAATAGTATCCTACCTATTAGTATATTATGTAAATTAGCCCTATGGCAGCGAAACATCCTGCCGATATGAAGGGCATTGCAGGATAAAACTTCCCTTTTTCTGAAAAGTAAAATAGTATGGAAAGAGCGATAGTTGCCCCAAGTGAAACTATTATTGCCGGAACAAGACCGAACTGGCGCAAAACTACTCCTGCAACAATAATTGGAAATACTATATCTCCGCCGCCCAAGATAGCAACATTTACCTTTATGGATTTTTTTGAGGCGTTTGATTTACTTCTTATTAACTTTATTTTATTGTGAATATATGGTATGAACAAACCTGAAAATACGCGCAGTTTCTTTATCTGATAACGCGCCATCTTCTGCATAAATCCGGTATGCCAAACAGCGTAAATATCGTAAAGGGAAATAATTACCAGAAGGATAAGTGTAGTCCAGATATTCAATAGAGGAACGAATATAGATGCAATTCCCGGATAAATTAAAAGCTCTGTAAAATTATGAACTACTATATGCCTCTTAAATATCTTAAGATACGCCAAAGGCAGAGAAATTAGCAGGGCAATAAATGAAGAATAAGGTATAGATTGAATTGCAGCGTTTATGGTTATGCCTATTGCAAGAACCACTACGACAAAAAACCAAATTCTTAGAAAGGTCTCTGCACGAAGGCTCATCAAAAGGACCATCAAAGCAAGTGCTATAATGAAAGCAGTTATTATGGAGATAAGAGTATATTTCTCATTTGTATCCTGTGGAGGATTTGTGCCGTAAGGCATATTATAATGAGTTACATTTAATATAGTTCCGTTTTCATCCTGAACTTCTTCTATGACTGGAGAATATGCTGCTATGACTGCCAAGCCTATAATTTGTGCGATTAAAAACATCACCACTAGAATATAAGTAATGATTGCAGAATGTTTCATGTAGTAATAAGAGCAGAGGTGTTTTTAAGTTTAGGGGTTATTTTAATCTGACGGTCTCTAAATTACGAGGAACGACAGTTTCAACCCTATTTAGTTTATATAAAGTTGAAGCAAGATCCAAACTCTTTGATACTTCTCCGTGGTTGACTATTATCTTCTTTGGTCTAGGAGTCATTCTGCTTACATACTGCAGCAATTCATTTCTTCCAGAGTGCGCTGAAAAACCACTTATCGTTTCCACCCCCATATTAATTGAGACTTTCTCATTGTCTACAAACACTTCTTTAGCTCCTTCCTGAACTTGTCTCCCAAGAGAGCCTATTGCCTGATAACAACCAAAAACTATTAAGTTATTATTTCCGCTAGCTAAATTCTTAAAGTACTCTACTGAAGCTCCTCCAACCAACATACCTGATGTTGCAATAATTATACAAGGTCCTCCCTCAAGGACTTCCTTGCGCTCTGCAGGACTTCCTACACGCTTGAGAATGTCTGATATAAACGGATTATTATCCTGAAAAATCTGGCTTCTTACAGAGGCACTCAAGAAATCTGGATAAGCTGTATGAATAGCAGTTATATCCCAGACCATTCCATCTATATATACCGGGACCTTGGGAAGATCTCCTGTACGAATTGCCTCTTCTACTCTAAGAACTGTCTCCTGTGCGTGCCCAAGGCCTAATTCTGGAAGAAGAATCTTTCCATTATGTGAAATGGTCTCTTTCACCATCTCTATAAATTTATGCTCCATTTCCTGCCTAGGCGGCAAAACATCATCTTTTGAGCCATAAGTCGATTCTATTGTTAATGTTTCTATGCGTGGAAAATGATTCACGGCTGCGTCGAGAAGACGCGTTTTCGCATATTTTGTATCACCTCCATAAACTAAGTTATGAAGACCATTCCCTATGTTTATGTGCACTTGCGCTGAACCTAAAACGTGTCCAGCGTTATAGAGAGTTATCCTTATGTCTGGCGTTATATCTGTGACTTCCCCATATTCCAGACAGACGGAATGCCTGACCATCTCCTTGATATCTTCTGCCCTGTATAGAGGGGAAGCTGCTTGTTTATATGCTACTCCCACAAAGTCCAAAGCTAAAAGGGCGGCGATGTCCCGAGTTGGAGCAGTCAGGTAAACAGGGCCTTTATATCCCATCTTATATAAATATGGGATGAGCCCGCTATGGTCTATGTGTGCATGAGAGAGAATGATAGCATCCACCGTATTCAAATCTCCTATTTCACAAACATTAAGATATGGAAATCTTTCCTGCCCTTCGGAAATTGCAGGATTTATTCCGCAATCAAGAAGAACTTTGGAACGAGGAGTATGAAGAAGAAGACAAGAACGGCCGACTTGCCTTCCACCACCTAAATAAGTAAGACGCACCCACATATCCATTTTTTCTGGGTTCCACTCGTTGTATATTTTCTTACCTATCTCATGCAGAAACTTACGCCGATAAGTGTTATTAGCATAGAGTACCGAGCGTATCTTTTCAGTAATTTTACTTGGAATAGCCGAACTTCTTTGCACTGTTGGAGACCAGAAAGTGGTGCGCTTTATATCCTGAAGTATTGAGCCTTGCTTTCCAATAACCATGCCAGGTTTTTTTGCTTCTATTACGACTGTGCTGCGCTGAACATCAAATATAATATTTTCTATCCCTGCTTCTTCAGGCACTATTGCGCGGATGGTCTTTTCAGTCTCGTCTTCGCTTGCAAGAATTTTGTTCTCCGCCCGAAGTTCTATTCTCTTCTTAATTTTGTCCACTACTTCCTTAACTTTAGATTCTCCAGTCCTGAAAAATTCCTTGTCTGAGGTGTAGAGAACTATGTTCGCTCCTTCAAAATTCGCATCGCTTACAACTTTTGGTAGTTCGTCTTTTATACTCTTCAAAATGTCTGCCATGATAAAAAATTACTTATATTCTGCTACTATTTCTTCAGAAACAACGTGCTTGATGCCTTCTTTTGTGATTGAATATACATCAATACCATTACCTGAACCTACATCGCGCTGGGTAGAAGATTTTATACATTCCTTAGCTAACTCTATTCCTTCTTTTACAGCTAGGTCTTTCTTATACGCTCTTTCAAGGAATCCTAAAATATAAGGCATGCCTGAAGAGAAGTTGGCATCGTAATCCTCAACTTCCATAGCCGCTCCTGCTGGTTCAATAGTATACAACGAAGCCTTGCCATTCTCATCTATTCCCCCTATTAGAGTGCCGACTATGCTTGGAATCATTGTCGGGGTCCTTATATTTCTATAAATTATCATACCTAGGAGATTGGCTGCTTCCTCTACTGTGGGGCGAGACTTTGTTTTTAACTCCTTAAGACGAAGCTCTGCGGCGATAACTTTGTTAGTTAGCTCTAAATCTGCAACTCCTCCCGTATAAGAGGCTACCAAATAATCGTTTATTTTTCTTATTTTCTGCTTAGACTTATTCATGACTATGCTTCCTGCTGTAGTGCGGCGATCTGCACCTATGACTACTCCGTCTTTGCATACAATGCCTACTATGCTGGTATTTGACTTAAGCATATTCTGACCAATATCGTTGTTCATCATTAGAACTCAAAGCCTCTAAATTTTTTATCAGAGCTAAGTATTTAAGTTTTTTGGTTGGCTGGAAAGTTGGAATTTAAGGCATTATCCGGCAGAATATTTAATGTTTGTCAGATTTTTTGGTTTACGGACTGATTATTTTTCCTGATTTTTCTTAGATATCCTTTCTAAAATAAGTGTCCTAGGTCAGGACATATGTCCTAGGCTACCGAAAATTAATTTCTATCACTATAATTATATTATGCTTTCATCGATTATCTAGATAGAGAAATGTGTACAAATATGTAATCTAACCTGGCAGTTATCCATATTATCGCATACTCTTGCTGTGCTGCCCTTTTATGCCAAATTACTCTGTTTTAGAGAGTCTTTTTTATAATCTACTTCTGAAATATCTCCCTGTTTGCGCAGATGTATTATGTGGTCTACGAATCCCTCTATTTTCTGCTCGTGGCTGACTATAATAAGCTGTTTAACTGTAACTTCCTGAAGAACATCTCTTATTCTCTCTATCTGTGCCTCTGAAAATCCATCCGTCGGCTCGTCAAGTATAACTATGTCCTGAGTCTTAATCTGACTAAGAACGGAGTTAATTGTCTGATTAAGGGCAAGCCGGTACGCTAGAGCAACTGCTGTACGTTCGCCTCCTGAAAGAAAAGAATAATCCATTTCAACTTCTCCCTGCATTATTAGGGGTGTAAAATTTTCATCAAGCTGAACTTCGAATGATTCTCCTCCAATCATGTGAAACCATTTGCTGAATATTCTTGAAAATTCTCTTCTTAATTTTAGCAAAATCTGCATTTCAGTAAAATTAATTAAATTTGAAAAGTAATTTGATATCCAGTCCGTTAGGGAAGCAAGTTCTGCGAGTTTTTCCCCCCTCAATTCCTTATTTGAGATGACGTCTCTTAACTGTGAGATTTCCTTTTCAGTCAGTTCTATCTCTTTTCTAAGCTCCGCGATTAATATTTCAGTGTTCTTTTCGGTGACAAATGCTTTCTTAAGCTCCTCTTCCTTCTTTCTGTATAACAATTCATATTTAGAGAATTTAAGAATGTTTTCCTTTAAACTTGAAGTGTGGCTTGAAAGAAACGATATATCCTTCTCAAGCTCATCTTTTGATTTTTCCATCTCTGATTTTTTGACCCTTAGTTTCTCTATATAAGACTGTCTTGCTTTCCTTATTTCGTGCTCTAATTTATCTTTTTCGTATCTTGATATATCTTGCTTGGAATTTTTTATGGATAATGAAAGCGAGAAGATTTCTCCCTTTAGAGGTACAAGCTGTTTTTCTATCTGCACCACTTTTGTTTCTGTTTCATTGATTATATTGTGCTTATGCGGCTCCGGAACATCCTGCAGACAGGCAGGACAGAATCTCATGCCGAATATTCTTTTCTTTTTTTCCTCATTCTCTTCTTTTGCCTCCTCCAGAGAAGTTATGCGGCTTATTGTTGAGACGTATGCCGCCTGCAAAGATTCAAGATTGCTTCTCTCTTGATTGAGAAGAGATATAGAATTATTATATTCTGTCTCATTGAATTGAATTCCTGCAACCTCAAGAGACTTTGATATTTCTGCAAGTTCTTTGTTTAAGGATTTTATCTGTTCATTCTTTGAAGAAATAATAATTCCTGTTTTCTCCACTTCCTTCTCAAAATTCTCTTTTTCCTTTATGTTTTTCTCTAAATCCTGAAGCTCTCCTTCCAGCTGCTTGCGAGTAGATATATTTTCTGTGAAAGAAATTTCTTTCTCCCTGCAATTCTGCTCTAATAATATTACTCTCTCTTTTAAAACTTCTGCGCGCGCTTTATCAAAATCAAGAGACTTCAATTCCCCCTGTAGAACCTTTGTCTCCTCCTTTAAGCTATTAATTACAATTAAAGAGTTTTCCCTGACTCTCTTGTATTTATCTATGCCAAATATGTGGCGCAAGACATTAAGTCTTGTTTCCGAATCTTCAGTTATAATCTGCTTCATCTGCTCTTGCGGTGTATAGACAGTATAACGATAGAGAAGATTGTTTTTTTTGATGAATTCTCCAGGGTATCCCAGCAAAGAAAGAATCTTGCTTTTAAGTTCTGTTACCGAACATTCCAAAGTGTCTCCGTTTAAAGTAATGGCTGAATAGTCATTTGTTATTGACTTGTTTTCTCTTTTCAGATGCCGTTCTATCACAACAATATTTCCGTCTATCTCAAACTCCAGCATTACTTCTCCCGCATTTGTTGATGCTCTAAGCAGAGCAGAACCTTTCTGTCCGGGCTGCAGTCCAAAAAGAGCATATTCTATGGCTAATAACAGCGTTGTCTTGCCAGAGCCGACGTCACCCGCCAATAAGAGAGAGCCATCGGGAAAATCTATTGTGCTCTGTTCATAGCTTCTTATATTTTTTAAAGTAATCTTTTTTATTTTCATATTTGTAAAATCTTGCGCACCTCTGTCAGCAATCTATCCTCAAATACTGCTGATTTCTCATCCTCTCCCTTGTCTATCTGCAGAGACTTAAAGAGAGGGAAGATGAGGTCATTAAACTTGCTTGGATTGCTGTCTGAAAACTTCTTCAGAATGTGCTCTTCGATATTTACCGAATCTGAAAGGTCAATAAGTATTTCCTGCTCGGCTACTTGCAGCTTTGCCGTGCTTTTTAGAAGGACATATACGCCTTGCTTCTTAACGTAATCTTCTATACGAGAAAAATCTATATCTGATGTTTTGCCCTGTTCCAGAAATCCATAAAGTTTTATAATTACTATCTTATCCTGCAGACTTTCACTTCCAAGTCTTTTTATTATCTCATCTGTAAGTGTAAGTGCATTGCTACTTTCTATTGCTAAACTTATAACCTGCTTCAGACGGACTTCATGTCTTCTTATTTTTCCATTATCTATTATATAGAAAGAGCCGCCCTGCAATTCCTCAAGCTCTGCAAGATTATTGGGGAATATTGGACCTGAATATACCCTTCCCTCCTTATTGTAATTTATATGTAAATGAGCAAGAGCAAGGTAATCTACCTTTGGAAGCATTTTTTCATCTACGGCCTTTATTGGAAGAGTGCCTACTGCATCCCTTATTGCAGTATGGAGCATTAAGATTTTAAACAATCCAGGGGCATCCTGCAGACGTATTCTCTCCAAATCATCTACCTCTAACCCTGATTTCTTTCCAGGGTATCCGTAAATTGCTACATTTCTAAATATCGTTGGCTCCAACATTAATTTTCCCTGGCGCTCTTCAAAAACAGAGACATTCTTGCAAAACCCTGCTTTTTCTAAAACATCTAAAAAAGTTTTTCCTGAAGCTGAATAGTCATGACTTCCTGCTATTAAGAAAACTGGTATTTTTGCTTCTGCAAATTTACGAAATTCTCTAAATGTATCTTTTAGAGTGTCTATAGGAGGGTAAGCAGAATCAAATAAATCACCAGCCATGAGAACAAAATCAACTTTCTCACTTAAACATATATCCACTGCTTTTTGAAAAGACTTAAAATTCAACTCCTTGAGCTCCGGCTGTCTCCACCCTCCGAGATGACAATCCCCCATGTGTGCAAATTTCATAGATAAGCGAGAAAAATGAAGTTATTTATAGATTGTTGTAATTAACGACATTCCAGAGTTCTGGTAATAACTGCATTGTCGCAAAGAGAAAACCTGTCCCGTGACCTGACAGCTGGCTGAAGTTCTAGCGAGTTTTCACCTACAATAGCTATTCCTGTATTAAGAGGTATTTTAAGAATGGTTGATTGTCCGGGAGCAAGGCCATTCTGCCCTATTTCAACACTTTCTGAATTTATTAATGGCTTTACTTTTTTATCTTTACTGCCCAGTCTTAAGTAAAGAGCATCTATAGTGAAAAGTCCCTTGTTGTAAACAGTTACATTTATTTCATTTATACTGCATGAAACATTGAGGATTGTTGCACTAATTGTATCTGGGCAGGTTGCTTTATCTTTAGGAACCAGAACCTGGAGGTAAGTATATACAAGAACACTTATGCCTACAGCTATTATAATCAAAAGTGTATAAGCCACCATTTCGCTTATGCCTTTATTATCTGTAAATAACGACTTGTTCATTTCTTACCTTTTTCCTGACCACTAAGTAAAAGTTCTGCCCTTGCTGTAATGTAAACGGCCTGCACACTATATCATTATCGCTATCCAGAGATTTGGTTCTTTCCGGTTGAGTATCTGTCTCTTCTCCTTCTATTCCTCTTTGCTCCGGAGTAAGGCATAAAGTCACTTGCCCTGGCTGAACTGTTGCAGATGGATTTTGCCTAAAGAGATTGGGACTATCGGCATCTCCTTCTTCGGAGGAGGATACATGTAATTTTTCAACATCTGCGTTTTTAGGGTTTATCTGGTCTAAACTTAGATAATATATGTCAGTTTCATTTCCAAAAAATATCTCGAAATTACTGTCAGGATTTTGCTCTGAATAATACAAAGCTAATTTCGTTATATCCTCCTGTATCTTATCTTCATCCTTGGAATTAATTACTCCGTTGTCATAGACTTGCTGCAATTCAGAGCGAAGCTCTGTAGATAAATCATATACTGCCGCATCCTGTCTTTCTACTGATGCCTCATTGTAAATAGTCCCGAATCCAATTGTAATGCCTGAAATTATCAGTGCGGCTATCAGAAATATCTGTCCCTTTTTTAACATGCATAGATAATAAGAAGCAAGTTTTTATATGTTATGCTGAATTGCAATCATGTATAGAAGTGTAGACGGGGAGGTTGCTTGGTTTTGCCATGAAAGCTACCTTCATCCTTTCTCGGCTTTGCTACCCTGCAAGCACCATGCTTCCTGATGAGGGCTGCTCCGATCAAGGCCTGACCCGGTTCACAAGAGCACGATCGAGCAGGACAAAACGTCAACGTCCGGAAGAAGACCCCCATGACTCTGCCTTACGCGCTCCTTTCAGCCCACCATGACGCCCGTTTGTGGTAAAGCACGGGGCGAACGTGCCACTGGTCTACTTTTAGAAGAGCCATAAGAGATTTATAAGTTTATTGATTTCGATGAAAATATTCTGTGAGCGAAACATGGCAGAACTTACAGAGTTGCATTATTACGGTAAATATATTGAAAAACATAACTGTTCAATTTGCTATGTCCTTTACTATAAATCTTCTATCTGCTTCTTAATCTTGTGAACTTCACTGCTGACTCTTGGAATGGTGCGGGGAACTGACTTGTGCATTATAGCTCTAATTAAGAGTAAAATCAACAGAAACAAGAGGAAGAATACTGTTGTCGCCCAAAGTATCATTATCATTTCCATATTGTTATTGCTTACTGACTCTATTTAAGAATTGTGATAGCAGAGTATATCAGAGAATACTACATTCTCTCAATTACTGATATGTTGAGAAGAGAAAGTGCGTTTTTTAGGACTTGTGAAAAAGAGTCTACAAGAGAAAGGCGGAAATGCTCGTTTTCTGCTCCAATGACTTTTTCCTTGTGATAAAATTCATTGAATAGTTGGGCTAGCTGGAATGAATAATTAGCTATGAGATTAGGAGAATATTGCATATAGGAGTTTTCAACTACTGATGGAAATTGGCTTAGGGCAAAGACAATTCTCTTTTCTAGGTCGCTTAAGTCGGAAAATTCAATCTTTGAAGAGGGCTTGTATTTTGCCTTTCTCAATATATTTCTTGCACGGGCGAAAGTATATAGTAGATATGGGCCTGTGTCGCCCTCGAAAGAAAGAAATCTTTCTATGTCAAATATTATATCATTCATTCTGTAATTCTTTAAGTCTCCATATAATATTGCTGAAAGTGCAATAGATTTTGCGCGGCTTTCAATTTCTTTTTTGCTTAGGTCTTGATACCTATTCTCTATCTCTCTTCTGGCAAGCTCTATCGTTTCATCAAGAATTTCAGACATAGATATAGTTTTTCCTTTTCTTGTTGCAAATTTCTTTCCATCTCGGTCTAAGTAAAGCCCGTGTGCTACATGAACGCAATTGTTCGCCCACTTGAAACCTGCCAGCTCCAGAACCTTAAAGAACTGCTTGAAATGCAAAGACTGCTCTGATCCAACTTCGTAAATCATTTTGTCAAATTTATAGGAGTTATACCTATCTATTGCGGCAGTTATATCTCTAGTTGCATAGAGAGTAGCACCGTCGCTCTTTCTTATAAGGCAGACTCCAATGCCATATAAATTTAAATCTACAACTTCTGCCCCCTTGTCTTTTTTTATCAGTTTTTTACTTTTAAGCAGATTTATAGTTGCATCCATTTTTTTATTGTAAAGAGATTCTCCTGAAAGCACATCAAATTTTATATTCAAAAGAGAGTAAATCTTGTTAAATTCCTTAAGGCTAAGGTCTCTAAATTTCTTCCAGAACTTGAGTGCATCCTTGTCTCCCGCCTCCAATTTTCTGAACCAATCCCTTGCCTCCTGTTCCATTGATTCGTCTACGTTTGCTTTAACATATATATCCTGCAAGTGTTTTATAGGGTTCTTCTTTAGTTCTTGCTCTTTGCCCCATTTCTTATATCCTGCGATAAGCATTCCAAATTGCGTCCCCCAATCTCCCAGATAATTTATCTTAATTGTTTTATAACCTAGAGATTTGGCCAGATTGGAAATTGCATTGCCGATGATAGTTGACCTTAAATGCCCTATTCCGAAGGGCTTTGCTATGTTTGGAGCGGATAAGTCTATTACTATGGTTTTTCCCTTGCCTAAAGTAGAAGAGCCGTATTTACTTCTTTCCTTGAGAATTTTCTGAATAACTGAAGAGGCAAGATGCTTTCGGTCCAGAAAGAAGTTAAGATATGGTCCTACAGCCTGAATATTCTCAAAGTCTGGAGAGGAGATGTCTGAAGAAATCTCTTTTGCAATCTCAACAGGATTTTTCTTAAGAAGAATTGATAAGGAAAAACATGGGAAAGCATAATCTCCTAAAGAAGAATCCTTAGGAATCTCAATTAAAGATAAAATCTGCTCTTTAGGCAAGCCCGTCTTTTTATGCATTAAGTCTGCTATCTTTTCTTTCATGAAGATTCTGTGTAAAGGAGATTAATAAATTATTCCTTCAGCTGGTGGCCACATTCAATACAGAACTTATCATTTTCATTAATGGGCTTCTTGCATCCGGGGCAATTTGTCATGGGAACTGCCATCTTACCTCCACATTGGGGACAGAACTTCTGGTCTTCGTCCCCGCCTCTGCCGCATTTGGTGCATTTAGGCTTGGGCTTTTTACGTTCTATTACTGCCTTGTATCCTGCCTTGCCTGAAACAACCTTTGAAAATGCATCCTGAATAGATGACGGGTCTTCATATCTTCGTAAATCTATATTGCTTCCCATGTTCTTTTTTATTATTGGTGAAAGAAAAGAGCCATTTAAAAATTTATTTATGGTGTGGTTTACAATTTTTATTTAAGATGTTAATAAGCCTCTAGGGGGAATTGAACCCCCGGCCTACTGATTACGAATCAGTCGCTCTACCGACTGAGCTATAGAGGCGTAATGATAGAAAAAATAGAGAAGTTATAAATCTTGACATATTAATCTTGTGTGTATCTGTATCTCCAAACTTTAATATCGTTATTGCAATAACTAATTATGGGTTTTATTTGCTAGTGAGAAACATCTTTGCAATCCTATTATTTTTTATTTCTTCTCTAAAAGATTAAGATTGGAAATACATGCACAATAATTTTAAGAGAGAAATATTGTTGAATGTGTTTTATCATCTCTGAAAAAAGCAGAAATAAAATAAGACCTATTTGGAGCAATTAAAACTTAGAAGCAACCAGACCATAGTGAAAAAACGCGAGATGGGACGGCATATTTTGTTTTATAACTTCAAAGAGAATATATCTTTTTTATTTTAATCTTAAAATTTTACTGACTTTAGACAAATCTGAAAAAACGAAGAATTTATAAAGGACTCCTACCAAGTAATAAAGTAAAAAGATGGTGGGTAAATATTCGCGTTTGTCCTTGCTTGCAGCGTTTTCTATAGTTTTTATTCTGGCTATTGCAGGATTTGCTTCTGCAATGAATGCAAACTTTACTATAAATAATCCATCTAGTTTTTACAACTTTGGACAAAATGACACTTTTAATTTTTCTATTGGAGCAATGACTGAAAATATTACTCATGTTGTAATATTGTTTACTTCTACCGATGCCGACCCGGATATATTTGTTGTGGATGGTAATGGAACGACAGCAAGCAACATAACATTTAGGAATGCAAGCAGTGATGCTGGGGCGTCTACGACTATTAATTTGACGTTTGAAAACACAACTGCTGCAGGAATTATTCCAAATGGGACGACAAGAAACTTTTGGATTACTGTCAGGTCAAGGTCTAACTCGCAATCTGCAATGGCATTTACTATAAATACAACTGGAATAACTGGAGCTACCAATTTAAGCGTTACTTCTTCTCTGCAATTCTATCCTGCTTTTGCATTTACAGGATATGTAAGAAATGAAACTGGATGTTCAACCTGCTGGCAAAACGGCACAAATGTTACAATTTATGGCATAACTCGTGACCCTACTGGAGGTCCTTCCACTTCTGCGGCATTGTCCTCCACAATGACTAATTTATCGGGATACTTTAGACTTGCAAACGTAAACGCTTCCCCTAACTTCCAAGGATACCAGCTTAAGACAATTTTCTATAATGTTAGTGGGCTTGCAACTAAAACTGGAATGCCCTTGCCTGAATTTCCTTCTTTCATGTATTATAATAGCCGAGGCGGCGGAGAAGGAGGAGAAGAGATGTTTGATATGACTCTTAATGGTGGAACATTCTATCTTCAACCGGGGTTCACAATCAATCTGACTGCGACTAACGGCACCTCTAACGTCTCATTTGGATATGAAGTTATAGATAATGCTCTTGGTTTCCCTGTTGAAAGCCAGTTCCAGAAGAAAACTTACAATGAAGTTATTGTCCTACCTGCTAATAGAGCATATACTATCTCATTCTTTAGGATGTTTTCCTTCCCGGGAAGTTCATTTGGATACTTAATGGACCCTACTGCGTGTGATATGAATAATCTAAGCAGAAGAGACAATATGAATGACAGCACATGTCCTGCACCACCTAAAGCATACAACATTAACAAGTCAACTGCTGTTGGGGGGGCAGTAATACAAACAAACCAAAGTCTGGTAATGAGAAAAACAACAATTCACGGATGCATAAATGTCCAAGCAGGAGCTAATAACAGCGACATTAATATTACGAGTATTTCAATAAAAATGTTGCCTTGGACCACGGATACTGGAAGCTTTGTCCCTCCAAGAAGTGGAGATGATGGTTCAATAAATCTTACGAGAGACATTAATATTACATATCCTGGATGTTTTGCATATTATAACTTTTCACTCTTGAATCAAACTGGATATATGCTAGAATTTTATGCAGGAAATGCCTCGCTGGGCAATGCTTCTGCCAATCCTGCAGCAGCAAACAATCTTGCTGCTTTCCAAAACCTAACAACTAATGATAATCTTGAGGTTAATGTAACTCTATACAAACTTGCAGGAAACTTTTATAACACAAACACCAGCGGAGTATCTGTAAACACTTCTTTAATGAAGGTAAATATAATCAACTCTACCGGAGGACTTGTAACAACTAATGTTAATGTAAACCTCAAGGTCAGAAATAGGGCAGCTGGAATAGGGACTGTTTATTATATTGTTGATTCGCAGAGTATTTCAAATGGGACATTCTATGTGCCAGTATTAAACAATTCCAATTATGCTAAAGTTATGGTATTTTCACAGAACGGTCCTCCTAGAGAGACTTCAATGAACTTAAGTGCTTCAGAAATAAATATAACTGTACGCTCAATGGGTATGGAGAAAGGATTTAGAAAATTCCAAGATAATGGAACACTTGACACTGTAAATACTACGAGTACGCCTATTCAAATGAGATTCTTGCAGACTACTCCAGAGTGTAGTATTCCGGATGCACCATCATCTTGTGAAATTACAAATATGAGTGCCGGAAACTTCAATCCCTTAAAGGCATTGCTGGCAGGAAAAGTAAACATGGAAATAAAAATTACTTCCACGAATGTTTCATTGATATTTCATGATTATGATATGATGTCTGCTAAACAACCACCTATGGAATCTATCCTGGAAGAGAATGCTTCGGCAAGAACAAATGAGGCAGGCACATCTGTTCAAGAAACTTGGAACTTTGGAAGCTTTGCTCCGGCTGACTCTTATACGAACGTAACAATAATTATTCCTTATTCGGACAGCTCTAGCGCATCTACTTACTTAAATGACAGCGCGGCAGCCAATCTTTCCATTCCATTATTATATGATGAAAATTCCAACTTATTATATAATTCAAGTCGTGGAGATGTTCCGGCTAACCTAACTGAAGATTTCTTAGAATATAATAATTCATTCTACAGGGCACTTATTAATTCAACTAATGGAATAAATGTAAGCAAGGAAGATATAAGCAGTGTTGCATTCATGAATACTTCTGCTAACTATTTGGCATTGAAAGTTCCTCACTTCTCGACTATAGGTGCTGTTGTTTCAGGCTCTGCACTTGCCACTACTTCAAGTTCTACAACGAGCACGAGCACAAGCAGTGGAAGTGGAAGTGGAAGTGGAACAACATCATCATATTGGCAAAATACTTTTGCTAAAGATGATAAAGAACTAAGTGTACTTGCTTCTATAAACCAGTTGTTGCGTATTCGTGAGCGTGTAAGCATTAAAGTAAATAGTGAAACACACCATGTTGGAGTTGTAGAATTAAGTTCCACCAGCGCAACAGTAAATATTTCATCTATCCCTCAACAAGCAGTATTAAAGACTGGAGAATCTGCCAAGTTTGACCTTACAAATGATAATTACTATGATGTTCTTATAACGCTTAATTCAATTGTAAGTAGCTATGGGACGAAAGCCAACTTAACAATTGCTTCTATTCGTGAAATGAAGCCTTCAGCCAATGCCGGAACAACTGATAGTGTGGAAGATCCTTCTGAAGATGCAACAAATTCAATTTCACAACCACAAGGGCTTATCGTTGATAAGAAAATGCCTACCACGGTATGGATAATTGTCATAATAATTGTGCTTGTTGCATTGGCGGTGGTTTACTATTTTGTATGGGGAAAAGATAAAGATATAAGGTCTCGAGTAAAAATAGGTCAGCACAGCAAAGATATAAAAGTGCATTAAAAGATGAAGTCTGGAAATAGAAGGTCATTTCGCTCCGTATTTGACAGCATACCTCCCTTTCTCACAATATTCCTTGCGGCGCTTATTATTTTAATAGTTGGAGTAAGCATAGCACAGTTATTTATTCTTGCATTGATTGGAGGGTTTATTGTTTTTGTCTTTGTAGTTTTAGGTGCAGTTTGGCTATGGTTTAAGCAGGCAGAGCATTGAAGAGAGCAAAAACCTTTAAATCCTGCACTTCTGTGTATTTGATGCAAAAAGAGATACTTAAAATTATAAAAGAGAATGGACTTACTCCTTTCAATAAAAATAAAAATTCCAATCGTGGCAAGCTGAGGGATATTTTTAAGCCTCAAATTGTAAACTATCATAGTGAGCTAGGGGGTATTGCACCCAGTTTGAGCAATAAAAAGACGATAAGAGCTAAAAAAGAAAACTCTTTCAAAACTGCGGAAGCCAGACTGGTTTACAACAAAGTAGTGAATGAGATTAATTCTTATTTTATATTTCCAGACACTTCAAAAATTATTAATCTTCTTGGTACGTGCACTGAATGGGAAGAAATAAGAAAAAGACAGAAATTCTTCTCTGATAACTCTAAGTTAGATATGAGCTATATTCTTGAAAGAATAAGTATTCCAAAGCCTATCTGGAAACCTTCGTATAGTGTTGTAGTTGTGACTGAAAATGAGCAGACATTTGTCAGTTTGAAATCTCTTTCGTGTCCGGTATTATTTATAACGGGTGAGGACGATGTCAGAGATTTACAGAATTATGAGCTTATACAAATGATTGATTGTGATAAGTTTGAAGGCATTATTGAGAGTTTACCGCAAGCAATAAAAATAGCGGGCCTGGAGAGCGTATTTCCTGAAAGATATCTTATGATTCTGTCTGGATGGAAAGAGAACTTGGCTCTTCTAAAAAGTTCAAATCTTCCTGAAGAAATAAAAGAATCTGTTAATGAGCTGAACGAACTCACAAGAATATTAGAGAGTGAAAATGGAGATGTTGTATCCTTAGAAAAAGCGCAGGAGGAACTGGAAAGAATAAATGGGGAAGTATTTAAGCAATTAGAGAATATAACTTTGAAAGGGGAATCTTTGAAAACCATTTTTAATAAGGGGGGCCTTCCTAAAGAGGTTAATGATATAATTAAAGAATGTGTTGGCAAATCAATCCTTCCTGAAGAAGTTTTTGTATATTCTATCCCTCTTGGACTTGATGAAAACGAACTTCGTAAGTTAATATTCTTTAAGGAGTCAAGAAAGAACAGTGAAGCCTCAATTAAGATTCAAAAAGCCAGCCATATTCTTAGAGAAATACCTGAAAAATTGCAAAATCTGGCTGATAATCTAATACTTTCTGATTTTATTAATGGAATATCCTCTTTCATGAAGAGACAAGAAATATTTCCTAAAGAATCGGAAGATATATGGATAAATAACTCCAGTAATTTATTTTTATCTCCGGCACAGCCAATATCTTTTCATCTGAATAAAGAAAATAGATGCTCTATATTGACTGGGGCCAATAGCGGAGGCAAGACGACCTTGCTAGAGCACATTATCCAGATAATCTCCGTCTCATTGCTTGGCTTGCCCTGTAAGGGAGAAGTTTCTCTCCCGGTCTTCTCAAGCATATATTATTTTGCAAAAAACCGAGGCTCTGCCACTCGAGGAGCTTTTGAAACTCTTCTTACTCAATTTTCAAGCATATCCGGAGACAAGAAAACATTGATTCTTGCTGATGAGATAGAATCAGTTACGGAACCTGGAGTGGCGGGTAAGATAATATCTCTTACTGCTTCCTATTTCATAAAGAAAGAATGTTTTTTAGTTATAGCGACGCATTTAGGTCATGAAATAAAAGAAAATCTTCCTGTGTCTGCGCGCATTGATGGAATAGAAGCAAGAGGATTAGATGAAGACTATAATCTTATTGTTGATCATAGCCCCGTTCTTGGAAAATTAGCTAACTCCACGCCGGAGCTGATTATTGAAAAGTTAGCAAAGATTCAGCCTGAAGAATATCTAGTTCATCTCTCAAAGTCGCTGGAAGAAATGAGAAATTGTTTAATTTAAGACAAATCCTACTTATATCAATCAATAATTATTCTTACATATGAGAGCTAATACATTCTTGGTAGTCATGCTCGCAAGCTGTATTCTTTTACTGTCAGGAATACGGGCAGATGCCTATGGAAGTTTATTTGTAGATAATGATATAATTGTAGGTGATAATGACAGCGAAGAAACTTCAATGGAAACAGGCGTGGAAGTAGATTTTGATGCTGAAGCGACAAGCAACTTAAAGGAAGATGAATCAAATTCAGAGAGAATATACTTAATTGGTGGCTCTAATAAAACTAAGACTTTATTAATTGGAAATATAGAAGCAACCACTGAACTAGATATTGAGGTAGAGCCGTTTAATGGAAGCACTTCGGTAGTTGTTTCCTTAAATTCTAAGAAAGTTAAAGTGATTAATCCTGAAGAAGCTTATATTACGGGAAAAAGTGCTTTGAATGCTTCATGTGAAAGAGGATGTTCTATTGAATTAAAATTAGAAAACAAAAACGATTTATTATATGTATTTTACAATAATAAGGGGGTTGTATTGCTTAAATTTATGCCTTTAACTATAAGCGAAAAGGCAATTATTAATGCTGAAAGTGGGGTAGTTATAGATGTTAAAAAGCCCTGGTGGATGAGATTTTCTTCATAAGCTGAAATGAGGTCTTAATACTGGTATTATTCTGATTTCTATGATTCGGATAGGCCTTCTGCCGTTTTACGGACTTGTGTTGAAGGCCTTGAAGAATCAATTTCCTTAAGGAGCATTAAACCCAAAAGAGGAGGCTTAATCAAACAAGAAGTAGGATCAAACGTCCCCTTGTGGGAAAAAGAGGTGATAATATATTTAGAAGAGGTAAGTATTTAAATCTTTCTATTAATGCGAACTTATTGGAAATTATGGCAAACTGTGACTAATTAAACGAACTTATGGGCTGAATCTATAAGTGGGGGTTATCCCGAAGAAGCTTTGAGGTTAGAAGAATAATGATTAAGCTGATTAATGTAATAAATCCTGAAGTCAGAATGCTCAATGCCGCACTACTTTGGATATGTGTAAGACGCTGGACGAAATCCTGTGCTGTATCAAAAACTGTCTGACGCCAAGTAAATGCGATAGTAAAACCTAGTGTTACAACTATAATTAGTCTTAGTTCTTTTTTAAATTCGCGACGAAAATTATCCCCCCATGCCAGAAATTCACCTAATTTACTATGCATATTTCTATATTGAAATACTTGTTTAAAAATATGATGTTTTCTCAACAAGGGACAAGAATTATAAAGTTAAGATATATTGAAATAACATAAGATGAAAAAGAAAATTCTTAGTTTGTTAATTGCTCCATTTATATATTCTGCTAGCTCGCAGATAAGAATAAACGAAATTGTTACAAATCCTCAACAAGACCATAACGCTAGCGGGAGTGTGACAGATACCGATGAGTATTTAGAGTTATTTAATTATTCTGGCCAGCCCAATAGCTTGCAAGGATGGAGACTTGAATTAATAGATACTACTCCTGAAAGCATTAGTTTAAGCAATATTATAATCAATCCTGGAGAGTTTTATGTTGTTCAGAATCCCCGAGGAGAGCAGAATAATAATGGGAGAGTTGAATTATATGATAGCTTAAGCAATTTAGTTGATTCTGTGAGTTATGGAACATGGTTGGGGGCTACAGTCACTAATGCCAACGCTACCGGATTGTTTAATGAGTCTTTATCGAGGTATCCTGACGGAAGCACTAATTGGGTAAAAACCTATGCTTCAAGAGGGAGAACAAATTTTCCTTCTCCAGAGGAAAGGACAATGCTTTATATTTTTAGAGAGCAAGATGGAAATAAAGTGGGTATTGAAGTAATTGGAGCATCTCAAAGAGAAAGTGTTTTACAGACAATCAATTCTCTTTCTGATACTAACTGGACGGATATATACACGAACAGAATGCCATTTAGATTTACAAATGACTCTTTCTCTCAAAGATTTTACAGAACAAGAGAAGAGTATCTCCGATAAGATTTAACATGAATATATTATAATATAAAAGTTTAAGAACTTCTAAACTTCTCTAAAAAGTACAATGAATAGAAGAAGAATTGCTCCCACTTTTATGTTGCCTTCTGAATTTCCAGATCCGGATGTAAGAGATATTTATGTTGTTCTTCGTGGAGGAATAGATAATGTTTGTGTTACTTCCGCTCAAGAATTTAAATGCCCTGGCGATCTATTCTATCTATTTCCTAATTCTCTGTCGTATGAAGGAACATTGAGGTGTTATAGAACAGATGACAATTCACTGATTGAGCCACTTTTAAGACAGCTAGTAGAGAGAAATAATGGTTTTGTTGATTGGACTATGGTTCTTGATCAAGGACAAGCGGCATATTGTGCTCTCAAAGAACAACTTGCAGGCAAAAAGTGCATGGGAGCAATTCTTAGATTTACTAATGAAGGTGAATTGTATCTCCCAAGAAAAGAGAAAGTAGAGATTTTATCTTCTTAACCCTCCGCCAACTCAAAACATTTTCTTAGCTAGTTTGTGCTTCCTCTTTAAGTCAATTATAACAGTAAATCTTCTGATTAATACGAACTTATTACTATGCTGAAAGATTTAAGCGAAAGGAAAAAGATTACGCCTTGGGTGTGACCCTGTACCCTTTCAACCGTTTTGGTTCTTCATAGTATCCAGAATGTGTGTGTCTAGATTTTCTATGTCTTGTCCCTTCCACAATAATATCGATTTCGTCCACCATCTGTTGTTCGCTCAGATTCCTTAAAAGCGATTTAACGTGGCTCTCTAGAAAATTAGTATATTTTGGAGTGTCTTCTTTTAGAGCTACTAACCCTTTAGAAACTACTGAAAGAGGAAAATAACTTTCCCTATAATCTTGATTTAAATCTCTAAGTCTTGCAAGAATAGTGTCTTCGTCCACTGAGTTCGCTATAGAGATTAGTTTAGTATCTTGAATAGATGGACTTAGTTGCAGCTTCTTCATTAATCTCTTATTTCTGGACAGTAGATAAACCTTTCTCTTCAAAAAATATGTGATTATGGGACTTTAGAGGCAATTAATTACACATACCGATAAATCTGATAAATGCGAACTTTTTGGTTGAAAAAGGGCTCTAAACGGCGGTTAATGTATCTTATACGAACTTCTTCGTTGCTCGTGGAAGTAAGAATTAAACGAATTTTGTAGTTCAATTTCGATAGGGGCTTTCGAAAGACTTATTAGTGATGGTGGTCCATCTTGGTTCAGTCCAGGTATATTGGCGCACTGAATAATCGATATTGTCCCACCCATTTCTTATCATGTGAGAATGGGCTTCTTTCCATACTATTTTACTTTTCAGAAAAAGGGAAGTTTTATCCTGCAAGTCCTCCGAAAACTAATATTGAGAACCCTAAGATTTCTCCAAGTGTTTTCGCATTGCTCATAGAAAAATAAAGAATAGGGAGTTTTTAATCTTTTCTGCCGGGCGCGTTCGGCTTAGAGAACCTCCTACGGGTTCCTCTCACCTCCAGCAACCTACCGAACGCAGTTGATGCCGGGCGCGTTCGGCGCTTCGCGCCTCACAAATTATTGAAGCTATGATTTCTTAGATTAGAGCGGAAATTTAAATATTTAAACGAACTATATTTGGATGCTGAAAGATTTAAGCGAAAGAAGAAAGATTACGCTAAAGGGTTGTGAACATCTTATTGATTAAATAGGGCTGGCTAATTGGAACTTATGTCAAGAATGAAGGATGTTAGAAGAACGAGTAGGGTATATGATATATTAAAATAGGGCTAAAATTCCTACGATTATCAGGTAAATTGCGACAACGTAGTTAAGAAAGCGAGGCCAGATTAAGATTATTATACCTGCAATTATGGCGAGAATTGCCGAGAGAGTTATTGCAAAAGCCATGAGAAAATGAGGTAAAATGAAATTATAAACTAATGTTGTCGGTGTGAAGACTACGAAAAATGAAATTGTGGATGAAAAAGTCCTTGCGTATACCTTGGCTTAAACCTCAAGGACTTTTTGCTAAGTCCTTGATGGCACTCAAGAATCTTTGATTCTTGATGAGACGAGGTTTGTTCTGGACTTTTGGATGCAGAAAAAACGCAGAGGTTTTTCTGAATAGAAAATCCGAAGGATTTTCTTGTGCTCGAAGTGTTCCACGCACTAAAGTGTGTGGTTTATCAGACACTTCGACATGAAAAAGTCTTGTCGACGATAGAGGGTGTTTAAGCTGTTTAAACAGCTGTTTGTTTTTGATTTTATGGTGTTTAACTATTTATTTTTAGTGTTTAGGGGTGTTTGAAGAGTGTAAAATGCTTATAGTCACACTTGGCTTATTAAGCCTTATAAACGCAATATTTAAATAGTCTGGCGTTGGTATAGTTGTATGTTTGAGTGGCTTTTTGGTGGAAAGGTGAGAAAGCTTGAAGACCAGACTAAAATTGGTTTCTCTGCTGTAAAAAAAGATATGGAGGTGGTTGGAAAATGGATTAAACACCTTGATGGACAAGATAAACAGCTGTTTGATTCTCTGCAGGAAATAAAACAAGAATTATCGACGATCAGAGATGAAGTGGAAAGTTTGAGAGAGGGTGTTGGAATTATCTCAAACACCTCGAAAGACAAACAGCTGTTTGAAAAAACAGGTGTTTATGGCAAACAAACAGCTGTTGAAGTTGTTGAAAAAGGTGTTCAAACAGGTGTTCAAACAGGCAGTTTTTATGAAATTTTCAAAAATTTATCTTTGAATGAAAGAGCATTATTATTTACTTTAATGAATAGCGAAATGAAGCTAAGTTATGAAGATTTGGCTCTGCTTTTAGGAAAAGAGAGATCTACGGTAAGAGGACAAATTAATGCTATAAAACAGAAAAGTGAGGGGCTAATTGAAGAAATTACCGAGAAAAATGGTAAAAAAAGAGTATATGTGCCCTTGGAAATTAAGGAAAAGCTAGCAAAATATGCGAAAGTGAGAGTTGTAAAAAGAAAGAAAGGTTCGGTTAACACGAAGATAGGAGAAAATAATGAATAGTCGCTTACAAATATACTTAAAGAAAATGAAAAGTGAGAGTCCAGAGATTAGATTTTTCATGAGAAGTGGAGTAAAAAATAGAGAAAGTGAGTGGAAAGAACATTTTTGGAGACAGGTAATAAAAATGGAGCAGAAAGTGAGAGCCAGATACAGCTTAGAAAGTGTATTTTTAAATGAAAATTCAACAAAAAATGAGGGAATATTGGGTAGAAAATCAATGTTTCTGAAAAACTGGGAAAATAGTGAGTGATTTAAACGAACTTTAATGAGAAGAGAAATAATGAAAAGTTTAGCTGTAGATATGTGAATTACTTATTCGGTGAGCGGTATAACTAAATCTCGCGCAAAGCTATCAGAGTTTGAAGTGAGGCCATTTTCTTAAGTTCTAGGGGGATAGAAAGAATAACTTTTTTATTGTTCTCCTTAATTTTTGTTAATGGAACTCCTTTTCGCATGATTTTAAGTGCGTAATCGCGAATTGAACTTTCAGAAAGCTTAAGTTTGGTGGAAATAAGAGAGTAATCAACGATAAGCCCTTCTTCTTCAAGCTGATAAATGGTCGCAAAAACAAGCATTTCTTGAGAAGTTAGCTTCTTAAATTGCCGACGAAGATCTTTCTTTAAGTCGTCGAGAGAATTAAGGACTTCTGAAACTTGCTTTAAAGATGGTGGTGATGTAATTGAGGCTTGAAAGGGGGATTTTGTGTTTGAGATTATGTGTCTGTCTGTCTGTTGGTTTGTCTGTCTGTCTGTTGGAACCCCCCTATTTCCTGTGGAGATATCTGAAATTGGGCTTTTTACGGCTTCTAGAGGCATATTATAAAGTTCGTTTAAATTATCTGTTGGAATTGAGTGCCTGTTTGTTTGTTGGAGAGAATCTTGTGTTGGAATATGTGTTGGAATATGTGTTGGATTTAAAATTTGTTTTAATTCTATTAGTTCGGAAGATATTGCCTCTAACTCCTCCTTTAAATCTGATATGTCTTGCTTTACTTTGGAAAAGGCCTCTTTTACAGGATCCATGTAGATTATAGAGTTGGGGAAGTTATAAAGATTATTATGTTTGGGTGTTCTTTTGTAGTTTAGCGTATGCAGAATATGCTTCATCGGTAAGACGCCAACGGCGTCTTCGTAAGTAGTTTATGCCTTGTGGATTTTTTACCACTTCAGTTATTAACTTGTTGGACTTTATCTCCTCAAGAAGTGAACGTGTGAACTCTTCATCGCGCGCTATTTCCTTTGCTATTTCAAATGTAAATTTAAGTTCTGGAGAAACTGAATAAAGATAATGTAAAATCTGTTCAGTTATCTTGTCTTTTTTAGATTGTGAAAGGCGAGGCATGTTAGTAAATAGAATAAAGAGTTATTAAATTTATTTGGCTTGATTTGAAATGTATATCTTCAATTATAGATTTGTTTAAAAAGAAAGGTTTATATTCTAAAACATGGATAAACATATGAATAAATTAGCTCGCTCGACATTGGAAAGAGGATTTATGTATATAGGACAAATGAGTGAGTATCATTGTAAAAATAATGTGGGATGTCTTATTACAAATGTTTCATGTGTTAATAATGGGTTGTCTGAATTTTATAGTGTTAGTACAAGAGTGCCAAGTAAAAAGGGGTTGGAAATGGGATTGGGGGGAGCAATAACAGTTTATTTGACTAGAGTCCTTAGGCATGTAGTTAACTTAATTGAAAATAATCCTGATAAAAAGCGTATAATTAATTGGGATAATGGGCTGAAAGCCCATATGTATGTTGTTGAAGAATTGAAGAATGGAAGAAAAGTAACTGATGAGTCTTTGGCTGAACAGCTTTGGGGTCGGAGAACTTAAAAATTACTACTTATTTTTGGGACTTTTCAGATAGAAGATTTAAATAGTAAAAACAAATGGGGATTATATGAATACTTTAAAATATATGGTGAATGGTATGGGGGGAGCTGGAGTGTTTGCACTTGGAGCAATATTTTATGATTCATGCAATTCTAAACTTTCGGATGTGAGAATTAACTTAATGGAAGAAGCAAAGAGATATCGTTCTTCTCCTATTTCTGTTGAATATGATAAAGTTGTTGCAGACATGAAAAAATATGATATTACGCCTCAACAATTGAAAGAACTTGCAGCAAAGCTAGAAGATAATAATAATCTTAATGTGATAAGAATGATTCCCAAATCTCAAGAGGCTGTGATAACCCAATTGGATGAAAGTTTTGATAGAATTATATTCCCAGCTATGGGGATTGGGGCGGTTTTGGGTATTGGTGTAACTGGTTTAATGAGAATGAGAGAAAAGAAGTTGCAAAGTTGAATCTATTTAGTTTAATATTGTGTTCTGGCGGTAGGTTTATATATCTTGATGGAAAGAGTTTAGTACTTTGTTTTTCTTTTTAATCATGATGAACATAAATTACATAGAACAATCAAGCAATGAGGATACTCGCGAGCTGCTGCACCCTTTGGTTAGGGAATGGTTTTTTGGAAGATTTAAAGACTTTTCTTTGACACAGCTATACACTGTCAAGCCTATTTGGGAGAGAAAAAATATACTTATCTGTGCTCCGACTGGTGGGACAAAAACATTAAGTGCTTTTCTTGGTATATTGAATTATATTGTTGGGCTTGCGGTAAAGGGGGAACTGGAAGAGAAGATGTATGCGGTTTATGTAAGTCCATTGAAAGCACTTTCTAACGACATTTTCGTCAATCTTATTCAGCCCTTGAAAGAAATTACGGAGTTGGCTGATAAAAAGGGGTTGAAAATGCAAGAAATAAGAGTGGGCTTGAGAACGGGAGACACAGAAGTTAAAGAAAGAGTAAAGCAGGCTAGAAAGTCGCCACATATTTTTGTCACGACGCCCGAAAGCCTTGCAATTGTACTTGTAACGCCTAAATTTGTTGAAAAAATATCTGCTTTGGAGTTTATTGTTGTTGATGAGATACACGCAATGACCAATAAAAGAGGAGTTTTTTTAAGTCTCGCCCTTGAGCATTTGTGTTCTATAAGTCTAATTGAACCTGTGCGGATAGGTTTGAGCGCCACTATTTCGCCTTTGGAAGAAATTGCACATTTTCTTGTAGGAAAAGGAAGAGAGTGTCTAATTGCAGATGTAAAATTGCTGAAAAAAATTGAGATTGAACTGGATTATCCTGGAGAGAGTATATTAGAATCTGAAAATATGTCGAGCCAGAGAAGACTTTACCATTTGCTGGATGAAATGATAAGCAGTCACAAAACGACTTTGATATTTACAAATACCAGGAACGCGACTGAAAGAATTATACATCATCTTGACTTGCACTTCCCTGGAAAGTATATGGGGATAATTGGAGCTCATCATAGCTCAATGAGCAAAGATAAAAGATTTGAAATTGAAGACAGACTGCGTAAGGGAGAACTGAAAGTTGTTGTGAGCAGTACAAGTCTTGAGCTGGGTATAGACATTGGAAGCATTGACTTGGTAGTCATGTTAAGAAGCCCAAAAAGTGTTTCCCGTGCGCTTCAAAGAGTTGGAAGAGCAGGGCACAAACTCCATGAAAACCCAAGAGGGAGATTTATTGTTTTAGACAGGGATGATATGGTAGAGTGTGCGGTCCTGATGAAAGAGATGATTGAGAAGAAGATTGACAGAGCTGAAATTCCTAAAAATGCCTTAGATGTTTTAGCACAGCATATATTTGGAATGGCTATAAGTAAGATTTGGGATGTAAATGAGATGCTGAATACTATTAGGAAGAGCTATTGCTATGAAAATCTTACCCGTGAAGACTTTTTGGATGTGGTCAGCTATTTAGCTGGAGATTATGCTTTAGAGTATAGACATGTTTATGCAAAAATATGGTATGATGCAGAAAAAAAGCAAATTGGGAAAAAAGGAAAGCTTGCAAGAGTTATTTATATGACTAATATTGGCACTATTCCTGAAGAAGGTTTTATATCGGTTGTCATTGGAGAGAAAGAAGGCAAGGGAAATGAAGTTGGAAAGATTGATGAAGGATTTTTAGAGAGAATGAAAAGAGGAGATATATTTGTTTTGGGGGGCCATAAGTATCAGTTTCTATATACTAGGGGAATGAAAGCGTATGTAAGGGCAAACGTATCAAAAAATCCGACTATTCCTTCGTGGTTTAGCGAAATGCTGCCATTGAGTTTTGATCTTGCTTGTGGAATAGGCAGATTCAGAAAATTGGTGAAAGAAAGATTGGGAGATGAGAATAAATGCGTTAAATTTATACAAGAATATCTATATTGTAAGGAAAATATTGCTAAGGAAATATACGAATACTGTAAAGAGCAGAATGATTTCTCGTTAATGCCTGATGAGGGGATGATTGTTGTGGAGAAATTTAGAGAAGAAAAGGAATTTTTAGTCTTTCATAGTATGTATGGGAGAAGAGTAAATGACGCCCTGGCCAGAGCTTATGCCTATGCTGCAGCAGAGCTGCGCTACCGAGATGTGGAGATGGGGATAAGCGACCATGGTTTTTTCATTGCGGCTGAAAATTTGGATGAAAACAAAATTATGCCTTATGTAAATTCAAAAAATATAAGGATTATATTAAAAGAAGCTATTGAAAAAACAGATGTACTTAAAAGAAGATTCAGACATTGTGCCTCAAGAAGCTTGATGATTTTAAGAAGCTACAAGGGGATGTCTAGGAGTGTTGGGAGACAGCAAGTACACTCTGAATTCATTATAAGCGCAGTAAAGAAAGTCAGCAACGAATTTCCTATCCTGCGTGAAGCAAGAAGAGAAGTTTTTGAAGATTTAATGGATATAAAAAATGCGGAAGAAGTTCTGCGATGGATTGAACAGGGAAAGGTGAAAATGAAGAGCGTTAAGACCCCTATTGTCTCTCCGTTTGGAGTAAGCCTGATGATGCAAGGAAGAAGTGATTTAATAAAAATGGAGGACAAGGCTTCATTCTTAGAGAGGATGCATGAATTGCATTTGAAGGTAATTAAAAGCAAGACGGCTAGTTAAGATAAGATATAAATAATAATATGGCGAAAATAGGATACTTGGGACCGAGAACTAACAGTGAAAAATGTGTGGAAATTTATGCTCTGGATAGAGATGAGAGATTTCCATACTCTAGAATTGAAGAGGTTTTTGAAGCGTTAAGAGAAGGAAAAGTTTCGCATATAGTTGTGCCTGTAAGAAACTCTATAAGAGGATATATAAATAATCATTTGGATATGATTAGAGAGAAAAATCTGGTTAAAATTAAGGAAATAACTATTCCTATATCACATTCCATAGGTTGTTTTGGAGAAAAGAGAGATTTAATTATTTCTCATCCTCAAGCCATTATGCAATGTGAATATTACCTAAAAGAACATTTTCCAAATGCCGGGAGAATGCCCGCCTCTAGTACAGACGAAGGGGCGAGGAAAGTTGCAGAGAGAAAGGGGGGAATAGCAATTGCAAACAGAGAGACTTTGATGTATCATGGACTTGCCGTGTTAAAAGAAGATATAGTCCGTGATAATTATAGTATTTTTTGGGTGTTAAAAAATGGTAGATATTGAATATATGGGGAAGTGTTTGCTGATAAGGCAGATGGAGAAGAATACGATTGTTGTTGGAGACTTACATCTGGGATATGAAGAAGCTCTTAACAAGGCAGGAATATTTGTATCAAGAAAGATGTTTGTCGAGATGATAGAATACTTTGATAAATTTTTTGACAGAGTTGGAAAAGTAGAAGAAATTGTTTTGTTAGGGGATGTTAAGCATGATTTTGGAAGTATATTGAGGCAGGAATGGGAAGATACTCTAAATTTAGTTAAATATTTCAAACAGAAGAGTAAAAAAGTAATAATAATTAAGGGAAATCATGATAAAATTGTGGAGCCATTGGCAAAAAAAGGAGATGTGAAAGTTGTGGATTATTATATAGATGGGGAGATTTGCTTTATACATGGTGAGAGAGATTTTGAAGAAATACATAATAAAAAAATAAAATATTGGATTCTTGGACACGGACACCCTGCAGTTGTGCTGAAGGATGGGGTGAAAGAAGAAAAATATAAATGCTTTTTGTCTGGAAAATATGAAGGAAAGGAAATTGTGATTGTGCCGAGCTTTATAGAGCATAACGAAGGGAGCGACCCGAGAGAACACGATTTAGGATTAGCCTGGAATTTCCAGCTAGAAAAATTTAAAGTTAGAGTTATAGGAGAAAACTTGCAAGTTTTTGAGTTTGGAAACTTAAGAAAATTATGATTGGGATTTTTCTTCTTTGGGCTGAAGCTTCACAAGAGGAAATGGAATATGTGGTGGTAAATTGAGCTGCTCTTCAAGATCTAAGGCCTTTGCAGAACATTTCTTGAGAATAAAGTTTAACAATGGCACTCTCACGGGAGCAGGAATTTCTTTCTTCTTCCATGATTTTAAAAGGTCCTTCACTTCATCTTTTGTAGCTGAAAGAAGAATATTCCCTTCAAAAACAACCTCTCCATTTTTCTCTCCTTTTTTATCTGGCGTGGTGGAATAACTTATTCCGAACTTAAAGTTTATTTTTACGGCTTCTGCTTCTTTGAGCAGGGGCATTTCCTCCTTATTGACTTCTGTGAACTCTATATCTGTATTTATTGAAGAGTTTGACTTAAAAGAAAGAGAGCGTTCTGCAGCGATTTTTGTAAATGTACATCCTATTACTTGCATGTTATTAAGTGTGTGGGGGTGTTTTTAAAATTATGTATAATCTGAGCTGTAAAGTAAGCGGGAGTTATTATTAACTTTAAGTTAAAAAACGAAACATATTTTATTTGAATTAAATCAAGCTAAAGGATCAGCCATTTTCTCTCTAAGAGCTTTCATAAAACCTGAACCAAGCTTTTTCTCGCTTATTCCGCCATCCAAAGCTTTATGAACCTCAACCCATGTTTTTTCATATTCTCCCTTTTCGTAATAAAGAAAAGCGAGACTTCGATGTACTTTAGGTTCATCACTAATTGCTGTTGCTTTGTTTAAATTCTCTTCGGCTTTATTCAGACAATCTATACGTTCCTTTGAAAAATGATAACATTGAAGCATAATCTCTGAGTAATCAACATATACCCAAAAATATTCTTTATCTTGATTTGTCAGCTCGATAGCCCTCTCGTACATTGCTGTTGCATTTTCATATTCTTCGTATTTACCATACATATAACCATAACCAGCAAAAATACAAGGGTTCTCATGATCTAATAGCCATCCCTGATTAAATCTTTTTATAGCTGTTTTTGCATCGTTGTTGTTAAAATATTCAAATCCGCGATTGCAAGCATGATTGCTCGCATTTCTTTTATCTCCATTACTCAAAGAGAGAACCTCGTTTACAAAATCATCATCAACTTTTGCTATCGCATCAGTCCTCCCATTTTTATATTGTTCATAACTTGTAAAACCATACATTGGAATTTCATTAGAATGTATATAGGTGTAATTCGTACCAGCGAAAAAATAGTAAAGAAAAAGTGCTAAAAAACCTAAAATTAACAATCCGATAATAGATAGTACAGGAACACCTACCCAGTAGAATAACTTACTATGCTTTCTTCCCTCTTTTGTCATGCAATTAGTAGATTTATTCAAATTTAAACCTTTCTAACCTTAATTTGCAGACAATCTAATCAACCCCAACCATCTATTTTCTCCTAGATTTAACTCTTGTCCTGCCCTATTGCATGGAACTTCATCTAAAGTTGTATGTGCTTCTATAAAGTTATGTTGAATGATCAATGCATTCATAAGTATGGGAGCAGACCATAATGCTTTCAATCCTCTAAAGTCATCTACTCTGTCTTTAATCTTCATAAAAACAGTTTCTATCCTATAATTATGTATTTTTGTAACACTTGCATTTTGTATCTTATGCTCAACTGTTAAACCGCCAATCTTGTTAGAATAGAAAAGTTTTCTAAATGCTTTAGGGTAGAAAACTCCGCCATCAGTCTGAATAAACTTAGGTTTTCCTTTTTGAATTGACTTAAATAAGAATTTTTGTGCTTCTATTGGATTACCAGATAAACTATAATGAACTCCTGTAATTAATCTGGTATCCCAATCAAGACAACACCAAAACCTATCATCTCTCCCACCGCAATCAGTGAAGCTCCCCACCCCAAGAGGTTTGCCTGCGGGCAAATCCTCACTTCGTTCGGAGTGAGGCATCTGACGACGACTAAACAAAATCGAACAGCTTAAGCTGTTCTCCCTTTCTCCCTTGCTTCTTTATGTAATCTCTAATTATATCTGTATTTACACCTTCCCCCACCGTTCCAGCATAGCCTCCATCACTCCAGAACTCACCTCCCCAAAGTTCATCTTTTATCTCTGGGTAAGTCTTGAACATTCTCATCGCAGTAACACTCTTAACAATTCTGAAAAGTTGCGATGGAGAATATTTTGCCAGAGACTTTAACATAAAATGCACATAATCTTCATCAAATCCGATAGTTTCAAACTTCATTGAATATCTGGCTTCCATCTGTTTGCAAGTATATGTGAAAGTCTCACAGTAATTATTGTTCAGAAACATATCTTTTCGGTACTTAACGCAAAACACAAAATGATACTTTAGCTTGAATATTTTATGTGCCGATTTTTCCAGTTCATCCATTGAGGAACTAACTGGTTTGACTTTAATATTCTGCTGGAGCTTTCACCCTAAGGCAAGACCTTAGGGTATAACGATTAATAAATTATTTGACAAGCCAAAAATTTGGAAATGCTAAATTGGTAGACAGCAGTTTGCCAACAAGATATGCTGGTGTAATTCGTGATGCTTGGGATGAGTATTGCACTCAACATCACAAAGAATCAAGAAGAGGAGAAGTTGCAGAAATATTAAGAGAAGCAGACTCAAAAATATTATCCTATGCAATGTCCAGAGGTAATAAACCAACATTGATACTGACTGAAGATACGCATATCAAAAATATCATTCCCTACATTAATAAAAAAGAAGGAACAAACATAAGAGTTTATGGTTTAATTGATTATACTCATGCATTAAGAGGAAATTAAATTAAAATCAGATTCAACATCCTCTAATCTCCTTATCAAATCTGGAAGTCTTTTTGAAATCTGGTTAAATTCTCCATGCAAATATTCTTGAATTCTGACGATATTACTTTCAACTTCTATCAAAACTTGTTTTCTATATTCTGGGGTTTTGACCAAAAACCTGCTTCTATTAGTTAAAGCGGAGATTTCTCTAATATCTTTATAGATAATTGCATCTTCTTTAGGAGTTGGATAAGCGATTATTGGAACAGCATAATATAATCTATCGTTTGTTGGTTTAGAGTCATGCGTAAATCCTAAGTCAAACATCTGATCTTCTATCTCAAAGTCTCTTCTTACTATTACAAATCCATCTTCTCTTTCAAATAATCTTGTTTTATCTGTTAATACGAATAGGTTATTCATTTTTTATGTTTACTTAAAAGCTAATTTATTTTTTTGTAAGATTTGAGACACGTCATTAAGAAGATTTTTCTTTAATGATGCATGTTCAGAAATTAAATCCAGACATTTTCCGAATTTATCAAGTGATTGTTTCCCAGAAGAAAATCCTTCTCCATGATAAATTCTTTCTAGTTCGTTTATTCTATTTACATAAGATACAGTCTGATTATTAGTAAAGGGGTAAATTAATTCTACACCAGAAGATAATGCGAAAAACTTACCTGTGAAGCCAGTACTATAAAATCCTCCGAATACATAGGGATTAAAGATTCTTGAAGTTTCAGAAGGTTGAGCAAATACATCTTCTAAATGCTTTGCCAAACCATTAACTTGTTTTTTAACTTTTCTCTTTAATAATTCATCTAACTTTTTTGTTTCTTCAGATTCGTATCTCTCTGATATTGCATTTAATTCTTCCGAACTTATAATCTGAGAATCCAATAACCCTCTTTTTTCTGAGTTTGGACCAAATTCTCCAATTCCTAAAGTTCCGATGTATATGCCTTTTTGGTATAGGTGTGCATATTCATCATTTGATCTTCCTTCTAAGAAGATATTCACGGGACCGTTTTCTCCATAAACCTGAAATGGTGCTTGTTTTTTGCTAATTCCCAAGATACCTGCTCCAGCTTGTGGTCTTATACTCATTTGATCACTGACTACTCTAAAAGCTCCCTTACAATCAGAACAGTTTATATCGTCACCACCGAAATAATTATAATTAAATATACCTGTGAGTTCACCCCAGATTCTATAATCTACTTTAGATGGATGAGGATTTCCCAACCTGCTTCTTTCATATTTCAGTCTATCCTGGAGAGAATCCAATCCCTTTATGTCTGTATCAATTTCAGATACTGCTTTTTCAATTGATGTGTTATGTTCATTCTTTACTTGATTAGTGATTCTTTCATAGTCCATAAAGGATTCATAAAATCTCTGTTTATAAAGCTTTTTATTTAGTAATTTAGTAGTAATAACAATAAAAAGATTTATAAATCTTTAAAATAAGGAATTATTATGGAAACTGAAGAAACAAAAATGAAACATGTGCTTGAAAATTTAGCAAAAGGAGCTACATGTGATTATCAACCAGTACGAGGCGGAGTGATAATGATATTAAGTGTATCAGAACAGAAATCAGAAGGTGTAGATATATCAACTTTCCTCAAATTAAGGGATAGAGGATATATAGATATGAAGCCAGAAGAAACTAAGCATAATTATCATCCTATTTTTAGACCTTCTTTTCAAAATCCTATAGATATTTATAGAATAACTGACCAAGGCAAAGCATATTTAGGGAGAAAAGAGAAATAGTATTTTTCTATCAATATATTATGAGAACAAAAGATAAATTTGATATAAAAAAGCCAATAGTACTGTCTGATACTAAGAAACAGATAAATGTGACTCATGTAGATAATCCTCCTATATTCTTACCTTCTATGAAAGATTTATTTTACATAGTTCATGATGCAATTGAAGGAAGAAGAGAGATTCCTGTTGGTGCTGGTAAAGTTCAAATTTGTATTGGGCACTATATAGAAAGAGATAAGTTTGGAAGAAGGAGAGATGCTCCAGCATACCGAACTCAAACATTTTAATTTCTTAAAAATAAAGTTCCAAGAACGCAAGCTTTAAAAAGCACTTCTTCCCGTTGTATTCAGCATCAACCCGTACAAAACACTGGTCGGAGTACGGCTAGCTTTGTGACCAGCACATTATGAAATTACCTAAAGATACAAGAAGATATTGTCCTTATTGCAAGAAACATACTAAGCAGACAGTCACAACTGCAAAACAAAAATCCCGTTCAGCCACGCATCCCCTTTCAAGATGGTCAACCTCGCGTGCTAAAAAAAGAAGCTATCGTTCTGGATATGGAAATCTTGGCAGATTCAGCAAGCCGGCAGTCAAAGACAGAAAGAGAAAGACAAAAATAACAAAGAGAATAAGCGTATTATATAAATGCGTTGAGTGCGGCAAGATGAAAGGGATTAAAAAAGCAATCAGAGCATCAAGAATTGAAATAGGAGAGAAAATATCTAAGTAAAATGGCAGAAAAAACGACTTCATCAAGAGAGAAAAAGAAAAGTTTCTTTGATGTAAATGCACCAATCACTTCCTCTAAGATTTCACTTTATGCTTTAAGTCCTTCTGAATTAAATGGGAGAATTGTAACTCTTGATATGACAAGAAACTTGAGAGGAAAGAATCTGGAAATGAAACTGCGTATTCAGGCGGAAGGAGATAAGTTGAATGCAGAGCCAATCTCAATAGAAATCATGGGCTCTTACATAAGACGCATGATGAGAAAGGGAAGTGATTACGTTGAAGACTCATTTGTAACTTCATGCAAGGACGGCCAAGTAGTCGCCAAACCTTTCTTAATTACAAGAAACAAGGTTTCAAGATCAGTCAGAAATCAACTTAGAGTAACCGCAAAGGAATATTTATCCGGACATTTTACAACTCGCACAGCTAAAGAATTGTTCTCGGAGATAATCTCCAACAAGATACAGAAAGAATTGTCTTTAAAGCTCAAGAAGATATACCCTCTGGCTTTGTGCGAGATAAGAATATTCAGTTTAATAGAACAAAAAAAGTGAATATATTGATGTATATTAAATCTGCTGAAAAAGAACTTTGTTGTATGATTAATTCAACACTACATAACTAATATATAAAATTAGAGCATTATAATTACAAAGTGGTAACTAGCCAAAAAGTTTAAAAACTACCGGTTTTTAGGTTTTAATATGACAAATACAGCAACACAGTATAGGGCATATAAGGGTAGAAATATAGACCAGATGCCATTAATGTTATCGCTAGGAGTAAATCCTTTGTCAGCAGTTGAGTTTATGCGTAATCGGGATGCAATATTTACTCAACTTAGAGATGTTTATGCGAACGTAAGTGACTTGGTAGCCTACGGTGGAAAAGGAGCTTCTGACGAAATTAAGATGATTCTAACTATGGATAATCAAGGGAGAATCACTGAAAGTGGAAGAAAAACATTAGAATTGATTAATCCTAAACAAGAAAGAAATTCTGGTGCGATTGTTTTAAGCGACGAATTGTATGACGGATTTAATGGAGCAAATGTGATTAAGCTTTCAAGAAAAAATTTGAAGAAATATGGTGTGAACAAAAGATTAACTGGACCTCAAGTTCTTAATCACCCTGGATGGAGAGTTTTGTTAAGACATCCTGATGCAGTTCCAACTGAATTTGCGTATGATAAAGGCTTAATGCAAGAAGTTGTTGGTAAAACATTTGCTGAAATGAACAGCGGGCGTGATGGCTACAGAGAAGGAATGGGCTTTTACCCTGATGCTTCTAAAAAGCACGCAAAAATGCGGACGTGGTGTATCGGTAGGCTCGTATTAGGGTCTCTTGCTTATGGCTGGCTCAACCTTGATCATGACTATGGTCATTTCGTAGATATAGCTCCGAATGAAACTACATCTGAAGCTTCTCCATCTCAAAGTAGTTAAATCATATTAAAAGAGTACGTTCTTAGCGTTTCCTTTCTCAAGAGATATAATATACCCAATTAATATATAGCCCCGCCAGCTTTATAACTAAAAGTTATTTAAGTGGCTTTTTTGCTTAAAACTGAACAATTCTTTCTAATTCCTCTTTGTATTCTGGTAAGAGAACCCTTTCTGTTTCTTTTCCAAATTTAAAAAACATTGTATTTGCAAATTCTAGTCTTCCGATTCTTAATCCAACTTCTCCTAAATGAGTTTTTTCTCCTTCTATGCAAGTTTCTTTCACTCTTTTAAATATATTTTCTGGACTCCAATCTGCCATGTATATTTGAGCATGAGGATATGTAACTCTCCATAATAAATCTGCAATTCTCATAATTATTCCACTATCGGTTGTTGGAAGTTTTCTTGTATCGTGGTCTCCAATTATATCTGCAATTTCAAAATGATATTCTTCAGAGGGATAACCTATTTGTTTAAAACCTCTTCCAGCGACCATAATCCCTCTATTTTGATGCGGTCTTCTCAATTCTTCAGAATCTAAGACTTTTAGATTACCTTTATTTAACTCTACTAATTTTTTCCATTCTTCAGGATCATTCCCGTACCATCCAGTATCATGAAAGATTATACTTGGAACAACAATTTCTCTTATTCCTGGCAAATAATCAAGAAGTCTTATTCCAAGAAGAGTTGATATTTCTCCATGCCCGGGATCTTTTCTTTGATCTTGGTAATGAGCAGAATAATTCCAAAGTTCTAATTCTTTTTGTGTTAAAACTCCAAGCCCATTTATATTAACACCACTTCTCGCTTCATTTCCTAAAACCCAACCTGGATAATCAATTGGGATATACTCCTTTAGGTTAAATGTTTTCATTATGAAATAGATTTTAAGGTCTTTTTAAAGATTATGGAAAAAAGTATATTCTTTTACACCGAGTATTCCGAGGTTCAACTCCTCGTGGGACCATTTATAAACAATAATAGTTAAATTAATATAACTTTTATTATTAGTAAAAGTCTAGGAAATATATGTTATTATTTACACCAATATGGTGCTTTTACTACCCTAAAACAATAATCTTTTTGTTTGCTTTTTACATTACGGATGAAGGAAACGCTTCACGTCACGATTCATAATTGTGCCATGGCTTTATATGATTTCCTTTTTTGCTAACCCATAAGGATAAAGTTGGTAAAGGTGGAAGTAAAGATTTCCATTTATAGCCATTATACGTAAAAAATAAAGACTTTGAAAATTCATTATAAATAATTAATTTATCATATTCAGAACATTTCATGTAAGATAAAAGGCCTTTTTTTGCATCGTTTCCATGATGATGTCTTTGAGCTGCAAGAACCATAAATGACTTTATTTTGTCTTGTGCCATAGAATTCTTATTTAAATCTTCTAGTTTATAGCCATACTTAACCCATAGTTGAGATAGGGAGATGGTCTTTATTCCAAGTTTATAACATGTAGTCTGAATAATTTTATAATATGAACTAATAGTTTTAGAAGAAATTTTATTTAATTCTCCGTGTATGTCTGTTAAAATTAAAATTAATTTGGTATTTTCATAATATTCTCTAATTCCTTCTTGTATTTTACTTAATTGATTGAGAGCGTCTTTGTCTATATCCGTCACTTCTTCTTTTTCAACTCCCCAATAACCAACAATTTTCAATTCTTCTTTCTTTTCAAGAACATCACTTATTGATTCTTTTAAAAGAGAAAAATGATTAAATTTGAATGTTTCTGCTCTATCTGTTCTTTTATGGTTTAATAAGAAAGAGAGGATATTATTTACTATTTGCCCATTATCTTTAATTATAGATGAAAGGTTATCTTTCATAATTAATCTTTGCTCTCCATCTTTAAACTTATTATAATTAAATTTAAGATAAAATAAAAAATAGTAAATTTCTTCTTTAGTTTTAAAATTGTATTGTTTAAATTGACTCTTTATTTTAGCGAATACTTTGTCGGAGATTTTTTTATTAGCAATTTCACCCACTATTCCATCTCCCTTATTAAAATTAGTTCCCACATTCATTCCAGCCCCATTTGCAAAAGGAGCTTTATGCCTATAAGCGATATATTCGGGGAGATAATCTTTTGCAACTTCACGCAAGATATATTTTGTAATTGATTCCTTAACCTTTAACTCTCCAGGAATAGATAAAGCATAATTTACCAAAGATGTATCAAAGAAAGGACTACGTACTTCTATGGTGCGTCGCATAGCCATCTTATCTACTCTCATCATATGACCTTTTGACATAGATTCAAGTAGTTTAATACAACCAAAGTTAATCTTATTATTTGGCAATTCTAAAAATTCATTGTATCCACCAAATAATTCATCAGAACCTTCTCCAACAAGAACTATTCTTAATTCAAGCTCTAAAGCAGCTTTAGATACAAGATTATTAGCAAAAGAATGTCTTATAATATTTGGTTCGAACGATTCTGTATAATATACTATCTCTTTAGACTCTTTTTCATAATCTATATTTGGTTCTATTACATTATATTTCCATTTTCTTTCTTTGCATAGTTTAACTGCATTGATATAATCAGAAGAACTTTTAGTCCCAAGTATAATCGCAGTAACATCTTTGTGGTACTTTGTTGCTAATTCCATAATTAAACTGCTGTCAACTCCACCGCTCAGAAATACACCAATAGGTAAATCAGTTTGCACTCTTTTTTGAACAGCCTCTTCAATGAGTTTTTTTAAATCTTTCTTTATTTTCTCCTCAGAATTACTATTAAATTCTTTAGAATATGAATAATATTTTGTGAACTTTCCTTTGTGATAGAAATGTCCTGAAGGAAATTCTCTTATTTCATCTATTTCTTTAAATTGAGAGAGTTGTTTTATTTCAGAAGCAACAAATAGTCTTCCTTTTTTATCATAAGCATAACAAAGAGGTTTTACTCCTAGTGGATCTCTCGCAATAAAAATATTACCGTCTCTTTTATCATATATAACGAAGGCATACATTTCAGAGTCAATCCTACTAATCATTTCAGTTCCGTATTCTTCCCAAAGATGAACCAGAACTTCCGTATCGCAATCTGTTTTGAAATGATGTCCTTTTCTTATAAGAGATTCTTTTAATTCCTTATAGTTGAATATTTCTCCGTTTTGTATGGCGAAAACAGTACTATCTTCATTGGCAAATGGCTGTTTTCCTTTGTCTCTATCTATAATTGCTAATCTATTTACTCCTAAAGCACAAGAGTCAAAGGTTATTGACTCATATCTATCGCTACCTCTATGCTTTATCTTTCTAAGAGAGATTCTTATATCTCTTCGAAGGTTTTCACTTTCCCCAAATATCGCTATTATTCCGCACATAGAAAAAAGAGATTAAGATAGCATTTTAAGTATATACGCTCCCAATTGAGACTATTATAGTAAGATTTAAATAAGGAAAGTTATGTAGATAGTATATGGATATGTCTATACTTGAAGACTTAGGTCTTACAAATGGAGAAATAAAAGTATACCTTGCTCTTTCTGAATTGGGTTCAAGTCTAGCAGGACTTATAATTGAAAAAACAAATCTCCAGAATTCAGTTGTACATAGAGCATTACATTCACTCATAGCGAAAGGCCTTATTACATATAGCATTGAGGGGAGAGGTAGAACTTATCAGATATCCGACCCAAGAAATTTTATAGGTTATCTTGAAGACAAGAAACGAAAATTCGAAGAAATAATCCCAGAGCTTGAGAAAAGAAAGAAAGCTGCTAAAGAGATTAAAGAAGCTATTACATTCAAAGGCAAAAAAGGAATTACACAGATGTATATGGAACTTTTAAATTCAAATGGAAAAGAATACAATACATTTGGAGGAGGTAAAAGAGTCACTTTCGATATAATGGGTGAAACCTGGTGGAGAAATCTTCATATTAAAAGAATTGGTAAGAAAATAAAATCAAGACAAGTTTTCGATATAACAATAGAAGCATATGGAGAATCTCTTAATAAACTCCCATATACTGAGATTCGGTTTTTACCACAAGAATTTGAACAACTCTCAGAAACAGTCATCATTGGAGATTACGTTGCTATAGCAATATTTACTAAAGACCCTTACGGAATACTTATACATGACAAAGATGCTGCTGAAGGTTATAGAAAGCATTTTGAGCTTTTATGGAAAAGTGCTAAAAAGTAAGATTATTGTTCTTTGGTAGAAAAACCTCCTGTTTGTTTACACCGAGTCGATTGCCAAATAACTCTTAGTTTATTCAAAATAATGGTTTAAACTATTTGGGTGGCTATCAAACCTTTAGTTGGATAGCCCCGCCCGGATTCGAACCGGGGTCACAGGCGCCAAAGGCCTGTATCCTTGACCACTAGACTACGGGGCTTTACTTTACGAGATATAAGAATGTTTTTAAGGGTTGTGCTTCTTGATGAAATATGAAGAGGGTGCTAATTTTTGATTATGATGGAACATTAGTGAATTCTCTTTTTATAGTATATAAATCATATACTTCTATAACTGAGAAATACGGTCTTGCCCTGCCCAAATCAATAGGAGAATTTACTTTATTATATGAAAATAATTTCTATAAATCTTTGAGACAAAAAGGACTTTCAGAAAGAAAAATACATTCACTTATAAAAGATATGAGGGGAAGCATGGCAGAAGAATATGCAAAGCAAAAACCATTCCCGGGCATAAATTCAGTTCTAAAAAGAGTACATTCCGAAAATTTAATAATAATTATCACTTCAAATACATCTTCAATAGTAATGAAATCAATTAGGCATAATAAATTATCATGGATAAGCAAGGTAATTGGAGCAGAACAAGGAACAAGCAAAGTTGATAAAATCTTGAGTATAAAAAAGAAGCATAAGGGTGCAGAGATATTTTATATTGGTGATACAATGGGGGACATAAAAGAAGGTAAAGAAGCGAAAGTCAAAACTGCGGCGGTTACTTGGGGATATCATACAAGAAAACAGCTTTTATCAGTCAAACCAGATTATATTTTTAGCAAACCAAGCCAGATTGAAGTTTTAGCAAGGGACATTATTTATAAATAACATCTGCTTATCATGAAGATGAAGTTCAGGGTGATTTTTGCAGTATTTATCTTTTTCTTAGCTTTGTTTATAATATTAGACATAACTTCTTCATCTTCTCTTCCAGAGTATAATTTGAACATAAGTTCAAGAGAAGACTTTAAAAATAGCACTTCTAAAATATCTTACGGATATATAGTTGAGTTTAAAGAGCTGCCATTATTATCCGATATCGCTTTTTCAGAGAGATATTTGGATAGTCTCGAAAAAAGAAAGAGGGCTTTTGAGAAGAGCAATAAGATAAGTCAGGCAAAAAAGATTGATAGACTGGCAAGAGATGTGGAAGAGAGCATGCCTAATTACATTGAAGGAAGAAGAGAGAAGATATCTAAAGAACACAAAAAAGCATTGATGGATATCAGCGGAAGGATAGAGACAGAAAGACATGTCTCTGAAGAAAGGGAGATTCAAAACATAGTTGCTTTTACTTTGCCATGGATAAGTTTCTTCTCTTCATCAATAACTGGAGCAATTATAGAAGAAAATGCATTCTTAGAGCCATTACAGGAATATTATGCTGTATCAAATGCCATATTGCTTAACATAAGCGAGGAAGAAGCCGAGAAAATTAAGTCTTCTCCTTATGTAAAAAGAGTTTATCCCAATTTGCATGTCAATGCGTTGCTTACTTCATCTGTTCCAGGCATTCACGCTTCAGAAGTATGGAATCGCGATAGCGAGGGAAATCCCTGTGCAACAAGCGGGAAATCATGCTTAACTGGAAAGGGAGTAGAAGTAGCAGTTATAGATACAGGAATAGATTATACACATCCTGATTTAGGAGGATGTTTTGGTGCAGGATGCAAGATTGCAGGCGGCTGGGACTTTGTAAATAATGATTCTGATCCCATGGATGATGATGGGCATGGCACTCATGTTGCTGGAATTATAGCGGCTAAGAAAGAATCAAATGCGCTCGTATTCCTAGCGTCTCCTATAAGCTACTGGGAATTCAATGAGAGCATATTGAGGGGAAACGTAGGAGAGATAAAAGACGGCATGGGAATAAACAATGGGCAAAGCTTTAACGGAGTAAGAGCGAAAAATGAAGGAATAAATGGAAAATCATTCCAGTTTTATGGAAATGGAACCCAAATCCGAATACCTGCATCTATTTCTCTAAATCTAAACAAAGAATTTACATTTTCAGCATGGATATATGTCAAAAATATAAGTTCACGACAAGGCATTTATTCAACAAGACTTGCCAATCTTCCGGGCTCTTTCCAAATAGAAGTCGGACCGGGAAGTAATGGACGGGGACGCATTTCAGTAAGCACGCCTAATTCTTGGAATGCAGAAACTGGAAATGATGTCTTGAAAGAAAATTCTTGGTATCATATAATTTATACTAGAAATGGCACAAATTTGCAGCATCAAAAAATATATATTAATGGTGTGGTACAGCCTCTTATTGCAAACAGCCCTGTTGAATTTACTATTCCTCAAACTTGGGTGGTTATTGGCGCAGGAACGCAGAACACACAGTTCTTTAACGGAAGCATTGATGAAGTAATTGTTTATAACAAACTATTTTCTGCCGATGAAGCTCGCACCTTATACACTAAACAGGCAAGTAATCTTGTTGGATTGCATACTCCTTCTTCTTTCCAGACAGGATTAAATGGAGTTGCTCCGGATGCTACTTTATATTCATATAAAGTACTTGGACCCTCTGGTGGAAGTATCGCAAATGTTCTTGCAGCATTAGAACGTGTCGCAGACCCAAATCAGGACGGCAATTTTGATGACCGATTTGATATTGCAAGTTTAAGTCTTGGAGTAAGCTGTTCTCAAATTTATGGTGGATACACTATTGAATGCGGTCCTGACGACATAATGAGCACATCAATTGACAATTTAGTTGATGTTGGTGTGAACGTTGTGGTTGCAGCAGGCAATAGCGGACCAGCTCTGGAAAGTATAGGTTCTCCGGCAACTGCTCGCAAAGCCCTAACTGTTGGGGCGGCAGACTCAAACGGAAATGAACTTGCATATTTCAGCTCTAAAGGACCAATAATATGGGATAATGGAAGCATTTTCAAGCCAGACATTACTGCTCCCGGCTTGGCAATTTACTCCACAATGCTCTCTTCAACTTATGAGTATCTTTCAGGAACTTCTATGGCTGCCCCTCATGTTACTGGAGCCTTGGCATTACTTAAGCAACAGCATCCAACATGGAGTTCTCAAGAGATTGCACAATCGTTGAAAAGCAGTGCAAGTCAACTGACAATTCCTGCAAAAATAAATGAGCAAGGTTACGGTTTTATTAATGTTCTTGCTGCGACTCGTGAACAAGAGCGCTCATTACGTTTAATAACTAATGGAAAAGTAGAGGGAATATTATCTATTGAAGCAGAACAATCTGGAGGAGTTTCGGAGAGCATAATTATCTCGTATGGGGAAGGCTTTTTTCCGGAAAATTGGACAGATATAAAAACATCAGTATCCGGGAATAGAGTAAATGCCTCATTGGATACTCTCATTTTAAGAGAAGGAAGATATGCTATAAAAGCTGAAGAGAAAAACGGAGAAGGAACAAAATTACACGATGAGTCTTTGATAGAAATTGACAATATAAAATTTGCAGGCTTAAAGGAAAGCCAGATTTACAGAGGAGATGGATTTATTCCAGTATATCTAAATATTAGTCCATTGAGAATATATTCAGAGATATTTAAAGGATATATTTTTGAATACAAACTTAATGATTCGAGCAGTGAATGGAAACATGACGCTTTAGTGGTTTGCAACTCCAATTCTACACTTATTGCATACAATGAAATTAGTGAAAGAGGATTATGCAAAAATAAAAGTGCGGATGCAGTATTTTTTATCAACACTAGCGTGCTGGAAACGATGGGAAGATATAATTTCAGAGTCCAAGTTAATTATACTGACAAAATAGTTGAAGATATATTGCCTTACGTGGTAATAGACAAGACACTTAGAGAAGGATGGCCAGTCCATATTCCATATGGGCTTGGAAATTTATATGCTGGAGATATTGTGCCAAATATTGCAGATTTAGACAAAGATGGAACATATGAGATTATAATCAATCGCGGAAGATTTGGCAGTTCTTATTACTCAACTCTCTTTGCATTTCATGCAAATGGCTCAATAATGTGGGAGAGCAATGTAGGATTTAATGAATCATTGAATGTTGAAGGAGAGTCCATACTTTCCCAGCCGTCAATTGGAGATATTGATGGAGACGGGTATAATGAAATCCTATTATATAGGACTAATTATTCAGGAGGATATAATGCCTCTATATATGCAATAAGCCATAAAGGGGCGGTTAAGGATGGTTGGCCAGTTTCAGTTCCCAATGCTTTTATCCCATACTCACTTATTTCTGACCTTGACAGAGATGGTGTTGATGAAGTAATCTTGTTCTTAAGCATTGTTATAGAAGATGAATATGAAAAAGTGGTTGTATTGAAAAATGGCAAAATAGAGCATGAATGGAAATTACCGCAACCATTGTACATATATGGAGACTTTAAAAATCCCGCAGTTGGCAATTTAGATAATGACCCTGAACTGGAAATAGTGCTATCGTTTGTGAACAATCCTAATGTCCCAGGTGTGCCGCCCGGAACTTCGCTTATGGCATATAATAGTGATGGAAGTAAAGTTGTAGGTTGGCCAATATACATGAACGGCACAGCAATAAATACTCATGTATCTGTAGGGGATATTACAAACGATAGCAAGTCAGAAATTATATTTGGAATATTAGATCACTCAAAACAGCTGGTTATTTTTGCATATCAGGGAAATGGGAGTTTGGTATCGGGATTTCCGGTTTATCTTCAAAATATAACTTCGTCTAACGGTCGTGCCGTTAATATAATTGCAGATGGATCATTTGCTTTGGGAGACGTTGACAATGATGGATTCAGAGACATAGTTGTAACTTCTGCAGGAATATATGCAACTGGATACAATACATACGTTATACACCACAATGGCTCATTAATGAATAGTTGGCCAAAAGACATATTAAAAGTCAGGTCTGCAATATCATATGGACCGGTGCTTGCAGACTTAGACAATGATGATAAACTGGAAATACTTGTTACTGGGGGAAGCGCATTTCCTCTTGAGTATGAAACTGGATTTGGATATACTAGAACAACTGATTATGGTGGTGTCTGGGCTTGGCACTCAAACGGAAGTGTTGTATCCGGATTCCCTAAAGGAACACAAGTTCATCCATATTCTTCGGCTGCAATAAAAGATTTAGATGGTGATGGAAATCTTGAGCTTATTGCTTCGTCTACATATGATTCTGTAATGTTGCGGGATGAAATGGGAATATTCAGGCAGAGAAGAGAAGGAACAATATATGTATGGGACTTAAATGCTGATGCGCTTTCACCTAAACAAGAATGGCTGCAATATAGAAAAGACAGCGCGCAGTCAGGATGTTTTGAATGTTCCCTTGGGGATAATGCGCTAAATATAACTATTTCAAATTATAATATCACTAATATGAGGTTTGTCGCCGAGAGAAAATCATACGGAAGAATTGAAATTTTGACAATTTCAAACATAAGCAAGAATAACATTCACAGAAACCTGCGTATAACTCATAATAAAATATCTTTGAATGAAAGTCTTGGAGCATTAAACAACTCTGCTTTTCTTACCTTTTCTAGTGTCTCTTTTATAAGTCCAATAGTCTTATACAATGGAGTACCTTGTCCTCCGGAAATATGCAGCAACATCACTTATAATGCAACTGCTAAAACTCTTAGATTAAACGTTGCGCATTTTTCCACATTTGAAGTTGTTGAAAGTTCAGTGTGTAGCAACGCAATTTGTGAGGTAAATCTGGGAGAAAATTGTTCAATATGTTCTCAAGATTGCGGAATTTGCAATGTTGAACAGCCACCTGCTCCACAGCAAACAGGAGGTTCATCAGGAGGCGGTGGGGGTGGTGGAGGCGGAGGAACTGCTTTATGCACACCTAAATGGGAATGCACACTAGATGCATGCAAGAGCGGAGTACAAGTAAAATACTGCAAGGACTTAAATTCATGCAAGAGCGCGACATTTGAAAATCTTACATGCAGCAATGTTTCAATATCTCAACTGGGAGAATCAGGCGTAAACAATTCTGAAGAAATCAGCACTGAATTAAAAAAATCTGGATTGAAATGGTCTAAAAAGACGCGCCTGTTTACTATATTTTCTTTCATATTAGCAGGTTTAGCAATACTAGTCATGCTTATTTACAACTGGTGGACTAAACACAAAAAAATAGAGATATAAGATAATATATATTTGAAAATGCGGAAAAATATGTGATTAATAAGCCTGCTTGTATCTTCCCCGTTTTTCCACGATTTCAAGACGCTTTAATACGGATGATGCGTTGGGAGATTTTTTGTATCCTTTGAGAATATAAGAGAAAAGCTCTCTTGAATTAGAGAAATGTTTTGCTTCAAGAGCTTCCTTAATCAAATGCATATCAACTGCTTTATCCTCTGTTTTTTGAGACTCAAAGCTCAGCCCAAAGTCAATAAAGTAAACCAAATTATCTTTAAGTATCATGTTGCTTGTTGTCAGGTCTCCATGAATAATATTTGCGTCATGAAGCTTGGATATATTTCCCCCTATTTGCCTACATATTTTATTTCGGTTTTTAAGTGAGTTTAGAAAATCAGAGAGTTTTTTTCCTGAAAGGTATTCAATTTCTATTTCATTCTCTCTTTGAGAAAGCAGTTTGGGAACAGGTATAATCTTTAAGGCTTTATCAAGTATTTTCGCTTCTTTGCGCGTACGTTGTCTTCTTATTTTCTTGTCCAATTGAGGAAAGCGATAACCTTTCGCAATTCTTTTTTTAATGATTATATTCTTATTGCGAATTATGTGCGCTTCTGCGCCCTGTGCAAGCAGTTTCATATATGAGAAGAGAAGATATGATAAATAAGCTTTTTGTTTTTAGTATTATGCTCTAAATGGAATCATATGCCTGCCGGTGCGGGAAGCGGCATGAATATCTGTGGCTCTTTCGTTATGAATGCCCAAACCGTGTCCGGATTCATGCGCCCGCACATCCTGCTTGTCAAGTTCTGAAAGAGAGTTATTGATGTAAATAGTGTGTGTAGTTCCGTCATACATTCCCAAGACATTAGGCGGAAGCTGGGACGGAGAGACTTCAAGTACCTGGGCTTTGCTTTTATAATCAAGGCTTAGGTCTTCATATGGAAGATAAAAATGAGATGAAGAAACAGTTTGAGAATGGCAGAAAATATTTTTATCCCGTTGAAGGATTATATATACTAATTTAGAGACGCTAGAGTTTTTTGAAAGTTTTTCACTGTTTAAGTGCAGAGAAATATTTCTCGGATACTCATATTCAGTTTCTGGGTGAGATGATTTATATGAAAAATAGCCATTTGGCCTTATGAAAAAAGTATTCATCTAAAACCTCACTTTCTTGGCGAATTTCTTGGCGAATTTCATCATTGTTTTTTGATTAAGTGTTTCTCCTGAAAGAGAAGCTTGCGATTTAATCATCTCCTTAAGCATTTTGTACTGCTTTATGAGGGCGCGTATATCTGAAGTTGTTGTTCCAGAGCCTTTTGCAATTCTTTGCAATCGGGAAGTCTGTTTTTCAATGACTTCAGGGTTTTCAATTTCTTCTTTAGTCATGGAGCTTATGGCGTGCTTCCAATTCTTTGCTTTTTTCTGCTGCATAGCCATGGCTTCATCAGGTATTTTTGCTTTGCCTAAGCCGGGAATCATTCCAATTATTTTATCCATGCTACCTAGAGATTCCATTGATTCTAATTGTTGCTGTAAATCTTTGAGGGTAAATTTCCCTTCCTGAAGGCGCTTTTGAGTTTCTTCTATTTTGTCTTTGTCAATGACGTTTTGAACTTTTTCCATGAGGGACTTAAGGTCGCCCATGCCTAATAGACGGGAGAGAAATGATTCTGGGTCAAATGTCTCAAGGTCTGCAGGCTTTTCTCCAGTGCCAATGAAAACAACAGGAGCTTTTACTTCTGCACAAGCCGTCAAAGCTCCTCCCGCCCTGGCAGTCGAGTCCATTTTTGTGATTATTACTCCTGTGATGTTGACTGCTTCCTTGAAAGTATGTGCCTGTTTCTTTGCGGTCTGCCCTACATCTGCAGACATTACAAGAATTGTTTCAGTTGGCTTTGAAAGTTTTCCAATTTCTTTTATTTCCTTTATCAAATCAGATGAAAGGGCATCGCGTCCGGCCGTGTCAATTAATACCAATGAATATTTTTTAAGCTCGGGCTCGAATTTTCTCCATATTTTTTTAGCGTCTTTTTCCTCCGGGGAGATAAATGCAGGAATATTAAGCTTGTCGCATAATTGCTTTAACTGTTCTGAAGCCGCAGGGCGGTGAACATCTAAGCCAATTGCACAGACCTTGCTTCCTCGCTTTGAATAATATGATGCCAATTTTGAAATAGTGGTCGTTTTGCCTTGGCCATACAGACCAAGCATCATCCAGACGTTGTTTTTCTCCAATTTTATTTCTCTTTTTTCTCCAAGGAGACCGACAAGCTCATCATGAAGAAGTTTGACTACATGCTCTTTCTTTTCTACACCTTTGATTCTCTCATCCAGCGCTGCCCGCTTTATTTTCTTTGTAATTTCAAGCACTAGAGAAACATTCACGTCTGCTTCAATCAAGGCTCTTTGCAAGTCTCTTATAATCTGATCAACAAGGTTTTTGTCAAGAAAAATAGCATTAGCTATCTTGTCTGTTGTTTTTTTCAGCACCGAAGAGAGCTTATCCAGCATAAAATAAAGAGTATGCAGAGGGTATTAAAGATTATGGGTATATGAGCGTATCTGATAAATAATCTCCATTAATAAGATTATTATGCAAGGAAAGAGCAGTTCATAGCGTAATTGTATGCTGGCAGAAAAAACCAGAAATGACTCTTCTCGTAAGAAAATTAATAAGTATAGCAAAAAGTTTTTTTGGAGAATATAATTATGTTAGTTTCAATATTATTTTTTTAAACTATAGTCGAGAACCTAACAAATTGAACATTTATGCCTTGACTACTTCAGAAATCATGTTTCTGACAGCCGTCAATAATTGGAAATTCTTGAAGTCAAGTGAAAGGCATACTATTTTGTTAAATTTTTTATGTCTCTCACTATATTTCTGTTTGCTAGAGCATCAAAGAGAGCATAGGCATATTTTTCCTTAACTTTTTGGGCTTCTGAAGTATTTGTGTGGCAGGTGTTGAGATATATTTCTGAAGCCCAAACGCCAAGAGGTATCTTTACTACTAATATTGGGCTGTGAGGGCTTGCATTTGAGAAAGTTGCGGCACAATATCTGTCTTTTTCATGCCAGCAAATTCCCATCTCTTCAATTTGATGCTCATTTTCACAGGTTTTTTCATCTAACGGAATTCCTTTCTGTGTAGTGTATCTTGGATGATAGTTAATATCCCTTGCTGCTTTTATGCATCTTTTGCAGAGGTCTTGCACATTTACCGGAGAGTCAATGGTTAATCGATATTCATTGGGTAATCCCTCAAGGCGCTCATTATATAACTGGCAGGGATTTATGCCTATAAATGATTTTATTTTTTTTATCAGTTTCGACATAATTTTTAAAGTATGAAGAGTATTTTAATATATTGATTATTAATTCCCTATCTCGTTCGTCTTAATATATTTAAGATATTTTTTTAGCACATTATTAACTTCCCTAATAGATAGCGGAGTTTTAAAGAAAAATCGGTATGTTAGGTCGCCATTACTATGTAAGTAACGCCTCATATTTCTTATATCTGCATGAGTTTCTTCTCCGAGAATACGGGTAGTTGTGTAGAAGATTCCTTTTTTTCTCGGCATACGCAGAGTAAATAGCAATAAATCTGATTCTTGCACAGATGAAAGATTAGCTGTATATATTGTTTCATTTACTAATTCATATAGGAGCTCGGAAGGGTTTATGGAAATGTCAGATTCAGCATTAGACAGCAATTGTTCTATTTCTGACCTGCATTCCTGCATTTTTTCTTCGCTTATTCTCTCTACATCGAATAAGTCAAGAGCAAGATTATTTGGCTCTGCAAGAGAATATATTTTTGCATGTTTCAGTGGAATTTGCTGTTTGTAAAAGGAACCTGCAATTTTCCAGAGCATTCCCGGACGGTCAGGAGCAACGACTTGAATCAAAGCCAATTCTTCATCGTAAGGCTTATAATGCACAATAGGTTTCTGATATTTGGAGACTTTTTTTAAGATAGATACTATGGACTGTTTCTCTTTAGCATACTTGCTTCCAAAGAAACCATCTGGTATCGCTTTAAGAATGGCATTTCCTTCTTCATCTTCACATACATCACGTAAGACTTCTAATTTGCCATTATCTAAGAATTGTTGAGTATGTCTATAGAGATTAATCATTTCAGCCCAAACATCCCGGCCTATATGGTTTTTTTCCATATGCCCTAGGTCCGCATATGTAAAAAGCATTAGGCTACGCAGTAAAGAAGAGTCGTTTGAACTCCTAGCAAGTTTTTCTATTCCTCCTTTATCCTCGCTTATATTTTCTTGAGAAATATCCAATATAATTCTTTTATTATTGATTATGTATGCAATATTTTCAAGCGAACTCCTTGGCAGATGCGGATAGGAGGAAGAAAACATCTGAAAATATCTTTCAGGACTTATATCAAGAATAGTTGGAATGTCCTTGCATAGAAGTGCGAGTCTAAGAACTTGCTTCTGCGTGCTGTCCAAATAACCGTATTCTCTCCTGAAGAATTCAGTTTGCTTATCAATCTCTTCGTTATCTATAATTTTTTCCAGATTTTCAAAATTTTTGAGTCTTTCTTTAGTCCTTCTTCCACGCGTTATGTACTCATGTCTATGCCCTATTTCAAAGCGCCCCGTTTCAAGCTTATCAAATCCGGGAACAATTCTCTCGAATATATCCATTTCACATAAATGTTCCATTGTCTTTGCAAATGAACCTGGCGCTGCAAGCAAGTCAAGAAAAGCAGAACTATTTTTTAATGTAGTGCTTGCTTCTGCAATAAGCGAATGATATATAACCGGATCTAAAGCGATATTTCTTACTTGAGATTCATATAATAGCCTGTAGAATCTTTCTTGGTTATCCGCAAGAATTACACTCTGGTCAAAAGACAAACCTCCAAGAGTGTATATTATGCCTCTTGGCAGATTAATTCCTCTGGATAGTCTCTCATGAATGGCTTGTGCAGAGTATTTATGTATTCTTTTTCTTGCCATTATCAGAGAGTTTAGTTCCTCTTCCCCAAAATGTTTAATTAAATCTGTTAAATCCTCATATTTTAAGACGTCTTTTTTAATATCAGAAATATCTTTACCGGATTTTGAATGCATTGCCGCAATCCAAGCGCGAGTTCTCAAGAGAATTCCAAGGCTATCTATCAGTCTTGTATCCAAAGTCGGATAAATTGAATTTGACGAGTCATAATTTTCCCATGCTTTAATCCAGACACCTGTTTGAAAGTCGCGCAGGCCTCCCTTGCCTTCTTTTATATTAAATGAATCCAATTCATCATACTCTTGAGGATATTTATCATGGCGTCTCTGCATATCAGGTATTTTTGTAAGAACAAATTCAAGCTCTTGCTTTTTGCTTGCCTTTCTTAAATGTGCCCTCAGAGAATGCTCTAAATTGCGGGAGCCGGCAAGTCTTCTAAAGTCCAGGAGAGCAGTCAGCTTTTCCTGCCCGAAAAGTGAGGGGTCTACTATATCTTGAGGAGAGTTGATTATCATCTCTTTTTTATATCCTAAAGTATTTTCCAGAGTGTTTCTAAAATCTGCAGTGTATTCTTGAAGAAAATTCCTGTTTGTTTCTATATCTTTCATAAAGAGAAAGATATCCAAATCAGAATTTAGAGTTGTCTCTTTTCTTCCATTAGCCCCGCCTACTCCGAAGAGAAAATCTCCCCTTATATGTGTCTTTGTTTTTTGTTCCAGAAATATTTTGTTTAAAATATGATCTAAAATCTCTGTATATTGATGACATAATTCTAGTCCATTTGAAAAATTAGGGGAGAGCGCAGAGGAAACGTAATTATCTTTAGATATTTGCATGGCCAAATCATATTCTCCGTCTCTTATTGCTTTTTGCACTTCTTCTGTAAACAAAACCACATTTTTTAGAGTATGTGTGTACTTTTATAATTGGTGATGAAAATTAACTACCTATTTTAAGTGATATTATATTACGACATATTTTAATATATCAGCTTATTAGGATTTTATGGCAGTAATTAAAAGTGCGGGCATTTTACTTTACAAAAGAGACAATTTGCTCAAAGTATTTCTTATACATCCAGGAGGACCATTTTTTAAGAATAAGGATGAGGGGTTCTGGGGTATTCCAAAGGGGCAGATTAATTTAGGAGAGAATTTTTTAGCTGCAGGAATAAGAGAGATGAAGGAAGAAACTGGCATAGAAGTCTCTGGAAAAGAATTTATTTCGCTTGGAACGGTAAAGCAGAAAAATGGGAAGATTGTCCATGCATGGGCGTGTGAAGGAGATTGGTCAGGATTGCTTATATGCAAAAGCTGGGTTACTTTAGAGAATCCTGCCCGTTCAGGCAATTTTGTTAAATTTGCAGAAGTGAACAGAGCGGGCTTTTTCACTGTTGAAGAGGCAAGGAAAAAGATGAATGCGGCGCAATGGGCTTTTGTTGAGAGATTGGAGAATATTTTGTCTAAGAAAGAGATTTAAACTCATTATATATCTTAGTATTATGTCTAAGTATAGTTCAAAAACAGAAACTGGAAAATGTGTTTTTTGCGAGATAGCTTTAGGAAATAAAACCCCTCAAGGCAATGGGAAATATTGGGAAAGCGAGAAGTATATTGCATGGCTTTCTCCTTTTCCAAATACAGAAGGTTTTACAGTAGTAATTCCAAAGAAACATTATACGAGCGATGTCTTAAAGATGCCTGATAATGAATTGTCAGATTTTATAATTGAGGTAAAAAATATATCTAAATTACTTCTGGAATATTTTCCAAATGTGGGGAGAATAGGTTTAATCATGGAAGGTACGGGCATTGACCATGCACACATAAAACTTATTCCTATGCATGGAACAGAACACATGAAGAGAAATGTATGGAAGCAATATTCAAGCAATAAAGATGATTACTATGAAGAATATAAGGGATTTTTATCATCTCACGATGGCCCAAAAGCAGACTTTGATAAAATAAGTGAGCTAGCAAATAAGCTAAAGGAATTGAAACTTTCCAAGTTATGAGATGTCTAAGAAATAAAGAATTCCATCGGAGCAATCAATAAAATATGGACTGCATACCCTAGTACAAATTAAGAATTATTAATTATGAGATAGTGAAATATGTCATGAGCTAGGACAAGATGAAATTACCCCATATCTTTAAAAACCCCTAATTTCTGTGAATAATAAGATGCCTTTCAAAATTAACATATCGGAGAAAGAGAAGTCATGGAAGCTTGAAGTGCAGGATGAGTCGCTTGTAGGCAAATCTGTAGGAGACACATTTGACGGAAAGGAAATTAAGCCCGAGCTTGCTGGATACCAGATGCAAATAACCGGGGGAAGCGATATTGCGGGATTTCCATTGTCTAAAGATGTAGAGGGAATAGGACTTAGTAAAGTTCTCTTGACTAAAGGATGGGGAATGCGAAACACCCGCCCTGGAGTTAGAATGCGCAAGACGGTAAGAGGAAAGAATATAGCATCAAATACCTCACAGATTAATATTAAAGTTGTTAAAGCCGGAAGCAAGCCTCTTGCTGAAATTTTTTCTGACCAGAACAAGCCTGCTGAAGAAAAGGCAGAAAAAGCACCTGAAGTTTCACAAACCGCTTAATAGTGTATATTTCATTACAGCAATGTTTAATAGGATATTTTATATGAAGTCTTGGGTGATATGTAATGAACAAAACAGAAGATTTTGCGCCTCAATTTCTTGTGAATCATTCATATTCTTACAATCGCATCCTGCCTGAACTTATGCTCTCTGCTAGACCGCATGAGAAAGAATTTGAGCTTGCTGAAAGTATCATAACAGAAATGCCTGAAAACAGGCATACACGTTTGCGGCGGCTTGCTATTAACCTTTTAGGAACAAGAAGAGAAAAATTTGAAGCCCTTGATTATGCGGCAGAGAGAGATGAATCAGAGTTAAACAGAACGACAGCCAGAGAATGGATAAGCAGTCAGCCCTATGTTCAGAGTTTGATGAATTATTTAAAATTTCATGAGATAAACAATGGATTTGGAAGGAAAGAAAATAAAATAGATTATCCTGCTAATGCTTATGTCGGATGGATATATACCAGAGAAGAAAGCAATGATATGTTTTCTATATTCTGCACTGAAAAACAGCTCTATAATTTAAATGCTAATCCTCCAGCAATACATTATCTCTCAACTTCGCCCATGTGCGCATTTAAGATAATATACAAGGCAAATAAATACGCTAGATGGTTTGAGCATATATCCATTAAATTTATTGATAATGTGCCCGCTTCACCCTTGCTTGAAAGCCACGATGTGGGGATTGATAATTTTGGTCCGGTTATAGGATGTTCTGCGGCTCTTGCAGAAAGTCTTGAGCTGCGTCTGGGAGATAGACTGCTTTTGTATAAATAGAGCTGACCACAGCGTTTTTAAAACCTCCTCTGCTTCAAAATATATGAATAATGAATTAGAAACAATAAATGTTGGGATTGTAGGGCATATTGACCACGGAAAGACAACTTTCCTGTACAAGCTAAGCGGAAGATGGACAGACACGCATTCTGAAGAATTAAAGAGAGGAATAACCATTAAACTTGGTTATGCAGATATAATAATCTATAAAGAAAATGATAATTATAATACTAAAAGTGGAAATCCTGTAAGGCATGTCTCATTTGTTGATGCGCCTGGACATGAGATGCTTATGGCTACAATGCTCTCAGGAGCAGCAATTATTGATGCTGCCATCCTTGTAGTTGCAGCTAACGAAGGAGTAAAGCCGCAGACGCGCGAGCATCTGCTGGCATTGCAAGCAAAGAAAATAAAAAATATTATTGTGGTACAAAATAAAATTGACCTTGTAGAAAAAGATCAAGCAATTAAGAATTATCAAGAGATAAAATCTCTGCTTAAAGGAAGGTACGATAACGCACCAGTAATCCCTGTTTCTGCACAGCAAGAAGTTAATCTTGACAAGATTTATCAGGCAATTATGGAGATAGAATCTCCTAAAAGAGATATAACTGGGGCACCATGGTTTGTTGTTGCAAGAAGTTTTGATGTTAATCGTCCTGGAACAAATCCTGAAAAATTACAAGGAACTGTTTTAGGAGGGACATTGCTTAGAGGGATACTAAAAGTCGGAGATAGCATAGAGATTAAACCTGGAATAGTCATAAAAGAGGCAAACCAATATCACTATCGGACTGTTAAAACGAAGATAAGAAAGCTTTTCAATGGCTCACAGTCAGTTGATATTTTAACTCCTGGAGGCAGCATGTCAATTGAGACAGAACTTGATATGTCTCTTGGAAAGTCAGATGCATTTGCAGGATGTGTCGTTTCACACCTAGGCGTATTGCCGGAGCTTGCTTCAAATGTTAGGGTAAAATATAAATTGTTTCCTGAATTATTCAATTCGCAAGGAAGCTCAAAGATAGAATCTGTTAAAATGTCTGAAATGCTTCTTTTGAGCATTAACACTTCTATGACTGTCGGAATTGTCAAAAAGCTTTCTCCGAATGAGCTGGAACTTTCCCTTAAAGTGCCGGTAATATCCTTATCGGGAGAAAATCTTGGTATTGCAAGAAATATAAACAATCACTGGAGACTTATTGGTTACGGGGAGATTTTTTAGAAGTTTTATTGCTCAAACTGTGTGCAATACCCTCTAGCTCGCTACTATAGTTTACAGTTTGAGGCTTAAAAATACCTCGCTGTTTGCTCTGATGGGGATTTTTATTGCTCAAACTGTGTGCAATACTATAGATTGGGATTTTTATTTCTCTCCATCAATTCTTGAAAATGGATTAAAGCCGTAAGCTCCCCATAGATATGGATTGTATTCTGCTTGTACTTTAACTGGAGCAAGACCGAGACGAAATATGCGGTTGGCATTGTTGAAAATTATATTGTCCAGAACATTTTCTTTTATGCCGTTCTTTCTTAACAATTCAATGCCTTTGGGCCAGAATAGCAGGGCAGGTATTCCTGAAGGAGGTATTTTTCCCCGCTCTCTTAAGTTTTTGAGATAAAATGGATGCGGCGCATGGTCACTTCCGATAACATCAACATCTCCTCTTAATACTCTTTCTAAAACTTTTTCTTGGGACGATTTATGTCTCAAAGGAGGGTTAATCTTGACTATGTTCCCATGAATTGCATAATCTTCATTAGCATTGAGAAAACAATGATGCCATGTCTCTTCTATTACTATCTCAAATGAAACTTTGCTTTTCATATTATTTATATAATCAATGCTGTTTGGGCTTGAAACATGCGCAAAATAAAGTATTCCTCCGAATCTGGCATCTACTGCATTTTTAACAGTTTCTTCTATGGAAGCGGTTTCTGATTCTTCATTTTGCCTTAATGAATGAGTTTTAGGATAGAGAGAATTATATTCTCCAGTGAATAGAGTCTCGTCTTCCGCATGAAAAATAGAAACCCCTGTGTATTGCATACGGCTTTTAAGAAACATAATATCCCGTCTCATTTTTGAATCTGTTATTCCCATGTTGCCTGTAGAGTGAGTATTGAAAGTTTTATCTGATCTAAGTCCGTTTATTCCAGACATAACTGCCCTCAAAGAAGATTCATTTTGACTAATGTCGTTAGTCATGCCTATATGTATAAAATGAAATATACCTTCTCTGTAAAGACTGGATTGATTCAATCTAGATTCAATAGCCTGGACATTTGTAAGCGGTGGAGTTGTATTTGGCTGTTCCCCTACCGATATTATTCCTGTAGCAAGGGCATCTCTAAATCCTATCTTTAAAAATTGATATTCTAGATATTCATTGCCCCTTAAGTGAACATGTGGGTCTATCGGTCTTGTATAACTTATAGATGCCATAAGCTATAATATGTTTTCTGATTTAAAAATGCATGCAATTACTTATATCTAAATCTTTTTTAACCTATAAATCTTTCATTGAAGATGCAAAAAGCTCTTGAAAAAAATGATGGACCATGTGTAATACTTGCCGGGGCCGGAACTGGTAAGACTTACACAATTGTTGAGAAGGTGAAAAAGTTGATAGCTGAAGGATTCTGCAAACCTGAAGAAATAGTGTGTATAACTTTCTCAAATGAGGCGGCAAATTCTCTAAAGTCAAGGATTCAGAAGGAATTAAATATCAATAGTCTGCCTTCCATAGCAACATTTCACGCTTTTGCCACAGATTTGCTTAGAAAATACGGGGAGAGCATTGGAATAAAGGACTCATTTTCCATTCTTACGCCGGACGATGCTAAAGTTTTATTCCACACTACATTGAGGGTGACTCCATATTATTGTCATAAGTATACGGCAGCTATTGGAATGGCAAAAGACATGGGAATACGTCTTGAAGACGTGCAGGAATATGTCTCAAAAAATCCGTTATCATTGAAATATGATAGCCTGATTAAGGAGCTAGAGACTCTTCAATTTGAACTTCAGACTTTATACCTATCAAGAGATAAAGCTGGCAAATCGTCTCTGGAGGGACGCATTGCAAAATTAAGCCATTTTGCAGAGCTTCAGAAATTTATCAAAGCATGGACTGCATATGAAAAGATAAAGAAAAAACAAAATTCTTATGACTATGCGGACCTTGCACTTCATATTCTTGATTTATTTGCCTGCAAGCCGGAACTTGCAAAATTATATTCTTATGTAATTGTAGATGAATTCCAGGACACAAACAAGCTTCAGCTCGATTTTTTATTTGTTCTTGCACCGCATAAGAATATTATGATTGTTGGAGACATGAACCAAAGCATATACAGATTTCGCGGAGCGTATAGAGAAAATTTTAAGATATTTAAACAGCACTTTCTGGTTGATGAAGAAGATATATTTAATCTAAACAAATCATACAGATGCCCTAATGTTATAGGAAGAGTTGCTCATCAACTAATAAGCAAAAACTATGAAAATCCGTCAGAATGCTTTAGCGTTGAAAATGCACATGGTTTGGAAGGGGATAAAATAAAGATATTTGAGCTTGAAAATGCACATGAAGAGGCAAGAAAAACAATAGAAATAATTCAAGAGGAGAATGCCTTGGGTCATCCACTAGAAGATATCTGTATAATGTTCAGAACGCACCAGCAAGGGAGAATTCTTAGAAAGACTCTTGATAACGCAAAAATTCCATTTACGTCTGTATCTGAAAAGTCTCTTCTTCAGATACCTGCAATAAAAGTAGTTATTGATTATGCAACTATTCTTGATTGCTTATCAAGAAATAAAAAAGGCGGTGAACAGGCTTGGTGGGACCTTGTTTATCGTCTGCATTTCTCTGAAAAAGATCTCATAGTGATTGGTAAAGCAATGAAAGAAAGAAGAAATAAAGAATGTCTTAGCCAAGAACTAATTAAAGAATTGCAAAATCTAAGCTTGAGCGAAAATGGAAAGAAAATGGCTACTTCGCTTTCCATGCGCATAAAAGAACTTGCGTTTCAAGTTGAACTGCCCCTTGCAGAACTTTTTGAAAAGATTTTTATTATGGCTGGAATTGTAAATGAAAATGAAAACATGCAAAATCCTGAAACTATTGCTATTATAAGAAGATTCATAGAAGTTGTCAGACAACATAGTGCCTTGTATGGTTCAGAATTAAGCATATTCATGCATTATCTGGAAACTTTACGCCAGCTTGGCATTGAACTTGAGGCTCCGGCACTTGCAAAACCGGGAGTCAGGCTTATGACACTTCATGCAACTAAAGGATTAGAATATCCTATTGTTATTATAACCAACTTTGCGGAAAAAAGATTCCCTCTGGAAGAAGTAAAATTAAATTCTCTTGTGCCTTTAGAACTTCTGCCTGAATTCAGAGAACTTTCCAGATTAGATGAAGAAGAGAGAGAAATTTACGTACATGAATATGAAAAAAGAAGCCAGCTTCTTGAAGAGAGAAGATTGTGTTATGTGGCTTTTACAAGAACTAAGAAAAGACTGTATATTACATATGCAAAAGAATATGGAAGCAAGAAAACTGGCCCATCATTTTTTATGAATGAAATAAATTATAGAGATAACGCGGACTGTTTATTTAAGATAGATAATTCTATATTATACAAAGACACGCTTCCAGAATTAAAACCTGCAATTCCATTTACCAGAGTTTTAAATGCGCCCGGATTTGAAGATTTGCTCCCTATAATTGCATCTGGCAAGAAAAAACAAGAAATTGTATTTTCTCCTTCTTCTCTCTTGATATTTTCAGAATGTCAAAAGCGCTATGAATATAAATACGTCTATCAAATGCCTGAAGAAAAAACCATATCCTGGGAAGCTCTTAAGAGTGGGTCTTTTATCCATCTAGTTCTGGAGCATGGAGTAAAAAATGGTTTTATTTCTGCTGAGCAATTTCTTGATTATGCAAGAGAAATGCATCTTCTTGAAGAATGGACTTCACTTGATATGCGTGAGATTGAACAGCTCATAAATATCTTCTTTGCACGAAACAAAAAGAAATATTCTTCAAAGTCTTTGACCGAACAGAACCTTAATACTGAATTGGGAGGGTTTAGATTCATTGGATTTGCAGACCGCATTGATGTCAGATATGACGGACTGGAAATTGTAGATTACAAAACAGGGAAACAGTTTGTAAGCCCTAAAAACAGAAATTGGCAGCTGGGATATTACGCTCTTGCTGCCCGCAGATTAGGCAATGTAAAATTCCTTACATTAGATATGCTTAAACATGAAAAACCTCTTGAGTTTGAGGTTTTTGCCAATGGAATTGCCAAAGCCAAGTATTCTTATTTTTCATTCTCAATACCTGAAGTAGAAAAAGAGCTTATTGAAACTGCCGGCTCTGTTATGAGAGCATATGAAAAAGGATTTAAGCCTTGTCCGGTTGACAAAAACTGTGATTTCTGCAATGAATATGTTTATGGATTATGATTTTATTTCGGATTAAGAAAATACCTTTAATGAAGAAAATCTTCCTCTCTAATGGATAACTGTCTTGCTTAGATGACAACGAGAGGCAGTTCTCTATATATTATCTTCTAATTTCTCTTTCAATTTCTTCAGAAAAATAATATATAACCTCATATGGAAATTCTGTTTGTTGTATGACATCAGCAGAAATTAATTACTAGATCGTAATCTAATCTAGTAGGATTAAATTTTTTCCACTCCTTGAAATGTGGCATGAAGACGGCCTGGCATTTAAGTGCTTCTCGCACTCCTCTTCTTATATAAAACATAGAAAACATTTCTATCTGTAACGGCTATATGATTATTTCAAAGATAATGTATATTCTTAATCCTATCAAAGAGAAATGCTCCTGCAAGAAGATATCCCGCTGCGCCAAGAAAGCCAAGAGCCATGTCTATCATAGTATCATCAAGTCTATCCATCAGTATATTTAATTTCTCGAAAGATTGCAAATCTCTTATAAATACACCTTGAAGCTTTGAGTCAAAAATATAATCCAGGCCGTACTCACCCAACTCAAATAGTCCGACGCTTCCAAGAACTATAAAGAAAGTAAATATAAGTTTCCAATGCGTTTTTATTTTCAATTTTGTGACGAGATGAAACACTATTGAAGAAAGCATTACAGGCTGAATAAAGTGAAGAAACTTATCATATGATGGTACTAGAAAGTAGAGTTGGCTAAGAAAGAAACTTGCCGTTGCAATAAATAATATGAATATATAGTGCCTCCAGCGAAACTTTAGGTTTAAATAATGGTCAATTATATAGAAAACTAGTACGAGCCATATTGTAGAGCCGGCTCTTGTCCACGTAGATATGTTCTTGAAAGTGTAAAGAACCACTAAAATAAAGAGTGATACCGCCATTGCTACAATGCGCTTTACATGATAATGCGCCGCTTCTTTCTTCACAGCCATGAATAACTTGAGTTAATCAAATTTAAAATACTATCGTCCAGAGAAAAAACCTTAAGGTAATCTTTAAATAGAACATGTACTATCCGAGTTTGTAAAAAGATGGCTGAAAAAGAAGTTTTAATAAAAGAGAAGATAGAACATGAAGGAATATTTAATTTCAAAGACTTCTACAAATATTCCTATCAGTGGTTCAAAGATGAGCAATATGGTGGTTTGGTAGAAGAAAAGTATCAGGAAAAGGTAACTCCTGCCGGGCGTGAAATACTTGTTGAGTGGAAATTAGGAAAGAAATTGTCTGATTATTTCAAAATAGAGATATCAATAAAGATAGAGGTATTTGGACTGCAGGATGTAGAAGCGGAAATTGATGGGAAAAAGAAAAAGACAAACAAAGGAAATCTTCGCATGGAGATAAAAGGAATGATAACCAAAGACCCTAATAGCAATTGGGAGAGTCCTCCATTGTATAAGTTTCTAAGAGAAATATATGACAAATATGTAATACCTGGGAGAATTGACGGAGTTGAGGATATAGTGACGAGTGATGTAAAGGACTTTAAAGAAGCATTGAAAGCATTTTTGGAATTACAAGGAAGAAGATCCTGACCATAAGCATCGCAAAGGTTGGTTAATTTATACTGGATTCAAGAGAACAAATAGATTTATTAATATGGATAATACTAAAAAGTAATATGTATTTGAGAACTCCTAAAACACTTGGAATTTTATCTCTTATTGCAGGGACATTATTTCTTTTGAATGTTTTTACTTCTATTACCGGCTTCGTTATCGCAGATAATATAGAGGGAGCCGTTTCCATTCTGGGAATGGCGTTTATTGCTCTGGGAATTGTGCTTATTTCATATTCTGAGTCAGAAGCTTATCATCAACGCGAATCTGTGCTGCGCAAAATGATTGGGGAAGAAAAATATGAAGAGCTTCCTGAAAGAGATAAATATGTGGTAAACAGATCACATCGCAGGCATATTAAAGCCGAAGAGCGAAGAGAGTACAACAGACAAAGAGAACTTGCTCGGAAAGAGAAAGAAGAATTACATATTATCAGAACAGAGAATTTTGAAAGAGCAATACAAGGACATAATCACTCTGAAATTGAACGTGCAATTAATAAAATCAGCAAAGGTTTGGGAAAGCAAGAAAGACTGAAACATCTGCCTGGACTTTCAATTCGCGTCTCTCGTAGAGGTAGAATTTTGTACGAGGTAGAAGGCAAAGAAGTAAAACTTACAGATTATCTTCCAGATCACAAATATTGGAAAGGCGATTAAAGAAAAGCAAGGATTTTTGCGAGTTTCAGATTAATTAAGAAAAAGAAATATCCAGAGTATGAAAAAGAGAGTTGAACTATATAGAAAAGGCATTATTGATTTTTCTACAATAAAGAATAGTTTTCAGGGCTGGCAGGCTTATGCTAGATGGGGAAACATGCATAGGCTAAGGGAAAAGATAAAAATAGAGATTATTGATATCTTGTGGGAAAAATTATAATATGCCCATTATTCACATAAAAGAAATAGTAAAATTAATAACTTGGAGAGAAAGAGTCAACCTTGCCTTCTTCCAATCTGGAGAATCCGCTATTCTCATTAAATAATTGAAGAAACGATGTCAATCTGCTGCCTGCAGGTATTGCAATGTATGCTAATAATTGGCTTGTTTTTCTTAAGAATATTCTTCACTTCATCCAAAGTTAAAATTTGAGTTATTCTTTCTTCATTTAAGTCATGCAAAGCAAAATATACTTTATCTTGAGCAGCATGCAGATAAAGTGATAAGTAGTACTCTTTAACTGCTTCTTTTAACCTTTTAATTTCTTCTTGATAGTCAACAAGAAAATTTCTATCTTGTGATTCTGGATTTTTCAAGTCCGCATTTCTCTTAAATTGGGCACATATAAATTCCAATTTTACCGCCGAGTCTTTCTTTTCAATTAACTCGCTAAGAGAATTACAGGAGCAATAACTTCTATTCTGCATCAATTGATTAAGATAATCTGCCTTACTCATCTGTTAGTGCGTTTTCTTTACTTTTTAATACTTTCTCTTATTACTACTTTTAAATTACTAAATGATAAGATTAAAATAGTGGATATTTATAGAAAATATATGACATACACAGCACAAAAAATAGATAATGTAAAAGGCCTTGGTGATATTTACCATGTAGCTGCGCCTTTAGACAAGCAACTAGAAGCTTTCGCAGCAGTAGGGATTCATTCTTTAGCTGCTCCCGATGAAGTGGCTCAAATAAGACTGGAAGGTCTTTCTAAAGATTATTCAAGAACAAGTATAGCCCCTGTAGCAATAAAAGGCGGAAAAACCATCCTAGTTAGAAATTCTCCTTTGATGAATATCGGCATGGCTTCAGCCGCTGTAAAAGCTCATGCAAACGGAAAGTACTTTGAAACAAGCAAGGAATATTATGAGGCGATGGAAGCTTTAGCACAAAGTCAGGATTCAATAGTACCAGAAGACAGAGATACCCTCATTCTTTCACAAACAGGAAACATTTCTTTGACTATAGAAATGCCTGAAACTCAATTCATTCTAAGAAAGCAAAACAAGCTTTACTTTAAGAAGTTCACTCTAGGAGAAATACCTTTTTCGGGTATTACTGGAGAGTCGAAGAATCTCGCTACTGTTAACTATCTGTGGTTCGACGTTCCTCTGTGCGGATCTCGGCTCGTTTGCAGGGGCAGGGGCTTGTACGCCGGCTTCAGGGCTTTCGGGGTGTTGAGAACTGGTAAAAAGTGATAAATTAAATTCTCCGTATTTATTATAATTTATCTGCAGAGCGCCTTATAATTGGGATAAAGAAAAAGGCAATTATTATCCCAATTATTACAAGGAATAACAGATATTTTGCGTATTTTTGCTCATTGGATGGAATCTTCACAGCAAACCATGCGCTTGAGGTTGCGGCGCTTTCTGCATAGCTAACTTTTACTTTGAGAATATAGCTGCCTTCAGGAGTATTTTCAGGAATTAATGTTCTTTTGGTAAAACTTGCTTGAGTTTCTATGGCTAAAGTTTCTTCACTTGCGAAAAGAATATGGCCATCGCGGTCAATTATTTCATAAGTCAGTACTGCATCAACTCTGCCTAAGGCTCCTAAATTGTATAGTTTAACTTCTGATAATAATGTCTTTCCAGGAGCAATTGTCTGGAATTCTTCAGGTATTTCTATCGTCACATCAAATAATGGATTTTTTTCCTGAACGCTAAGGGCAATAAGCAATTCATTTTCTTCAAAATCAGAGATTACAATCAATGAACCCAGATAAGTATCAGGAATGGTGTTTTCAGGAGCTATGAAGTCAAGAGTGATATTCCTAGATTCTCCCGATGCAAGATGTACTATGTCTTCCTGAATTTTCATGAATTGTTTTAAGTTTGATATGTCAAATGTCAATGTGTCCGGCTTGCTTCCCTTGTTCGTAAGAGTTATTTCTCTTCTTTTTGTCTCTCCCTGACGAATAGAAAGAGACAATTTATTTGGAGATAATTCTATCTTCTGGGTAATGTTTGGCTTGCTAAAAATGCTTGCTATTCCTCCGCCTCCTGTAGAGGAATCTACCGCAGTTGAAGCAGTGCCGCCTCCAGAAGGAGTTTCGTCTGCGCTGTAAGTGCTAAACCCCTGTACTATAAACTCAAGAACTCCGTCTTCATAACTATTTTTCGTACATATAGATTCAGGGCAGGGAGAGCCATCGCGCAATATGCGTGGATTTGTAAACGTGAGGTTTGAGAGTGTGAGAACTGCAGAGATGTTGAAATTAGGGAGAAGAGATGAGTTTAAAGTTATTTCATTATATGAAATGTTTACTGCGTTGTCAATATCTACAGTTGAATCACTCTGATTGTAATCTGCCAGCAAATCTATAGGTGAGGAAAATACTATCTTTCCAAAGGGTGTATTTTCCAGAATTATATTCATACTTCTTATTTCTTCAAGACCAAAAGTCATAAAGTTTATTGTAGCTCCCTTGTTTCGGTATTCTTCAAAAGAAATATTCAATATTGTGGAGTTTACAGCAAACGTGACATTTCTTGAAGTAATAGTATTGTCTGTATTGTTTACATAGAGTATAAGTCTATACTGCCCTTCTGATAAATTGAGCTGGACATAAGATGAGATTGAGATATTAGAAGTCCCATTTAACGCATACCATATTGATTGATGTCCGCTAGTGGTAAAATTTAGGATTATGGTTGAGTTCATAGGATAAGTCACATTTCTTGGTGTAATCAGGGTCAGTGATGCAGGTGCACCAATTATTGTAATTGAGACGTTAGTCTGCTGTGATGTAGCTTTTCCAGTTATAGAAATATTATTAAGCGCATTTACGAATACTGGTGAAAGTAAAACAACTAAGAAGCATAATATCAGAACTGCCAGATTTTCTTTTATCATTAATATATACGCTATTTAGCTTTAGCGCCTTTTCTCTTTTTAATTAAGATTATTATGATTATTAATATAATTATCAATGCAATTAAAAGCAAGATAGTTGGTGTGGATAATCTTGAAGTTGATTTTTTCTCTGATTTTGGCAAACTCTCAGTTACCTTTACAGTAAATGAAGTTCCATATCCGCTAGCGAATTGGAATTGTCCGGGTTCTGCTACGGGTGTGCTTAAGAAATCAACTCTTACTTTATATTCTCTGCCTGGAAGAGCGTCTTTTGGCACATGCACCCTCATTTTGACAGAGACATCGGTTTTACCTGATGACACAAGATATCTGTCTTCAGGATCAACAATTTTTGCAATTTCCCCTCCCAAAGTCACTGATGCAGTAAATGTTAAATCTTGGTCTGAACCGGCATTTTGGAGGATAAATTGAAATTCTTTAGTTTCTCCCGGAGAGAGAATAAGAGGATTCTCGTTTCCTTCTCCATCTTTATCCCAGTACGGAGATGAAACGCCTGCACTTGAAACAAAAGAACTAAACAATAAGATTAAAAGAAAAGAGCTAATTATTGAGAGGTTTTTATTGCTCAAACTGGGTGCAATACCACATAGCTTGCTGTGATTGGGATTTTTATTTATTTTCATTTTAATTTGTCCTCAAAGTCCATGCTCCCTGAGCCGACGTTGAATATGACTGCGACGATAGTTCGCTGCCTGCTAGAGTCAGGCATGAATAAAGCTGTTCTTGCCCTGTTATGCCGTCATTTACTGAATGATTTCCTCTGGAGAGAGTTGAATTAGTAATTGCAGTATAGACTGCGCGGGCAAGGGTTGTTACGTTAGTTGTTGTGCCTCCGCATTCAATTCCTCCATTGGCTGCAAGAGAGATGGTAAAATTGCCTGCATAGAGCGCTTTAGTATTGTCTGTTTCTCCAACTAGATGAGTTGCATTAAGGTCTATGCTTCCCGCGGCAATTGCTTTATTTCCAGTATTGTTCATCAAAAGGGGATCATTGCTTGATGTTGTATTAAGAGCGCCTGGGTTTACAGAAGGGAAAGTTAATGTAGATGGGCTAGACTTAAAAGATGAAAGCTGATTATATGTAAGTGTATGGGTGGTGTTAAATGCCTGTGCATTGCTAGTATCATTAATCATGGCTCCGATATTCCATGTACCAGAAGAATCAAAGTACCACATCTGGACGATGCATGTGAAGTTAGCGCTTGTCGCATTATTTGTTCCTGCTCGCAAACACGAAGAATTCTGTCTTACAGCTTCCCCCGATTTTGTAATGTTAATGAATGATGAAGCATCTTTTAAGTTTCCCTCTCCATCAGAGTCAATTGCCGTAAAATTTACGCTTACATTAACATAATGGTCCTCAATTGGAGTTACCTCCGAGATTGCAGTTATAAGAGTTATGTTAGGCGCACTATTGCCCACAGTAATATTAATCGCTACATTTTGGGTAGTTGCCCTGCCAGTTATAGTATTCCAGATGTCTGTAAACTTAGATGAAGCTAAGGATGAAGTGAATATTACCATTACAATTACTATTAAATATAACACCCTCTTTACCTTAACCATGTTTAATGGAGTTTGCAGTTCTATTTAAATATTACTCGGACATTTTTCTCACTGCGCGGGCATGGATTGTACGTACATTTCTCTGGTCTCTCTCTAATAACCTTGCAATTTCACTATATTTCAGATTCATCTCACGCAGATATATTATTACAGATTCAAGTATTGTAAATGTTCTATCCCTTAGTTTTTCATATGGAATGTATATATCATTGTAGTTTTCATGGATTTTTACATTATATTTCTCAACAGCTTTCTTATATGCTGTCCAAATTGTTCTATCACTGCGTTGCAGCATTCTTGCAATCTCACAATACTTCATATTCCTGTTCTCCTTTAGGTACTTGCATAATGCCTCCAAGCCTCCAACTTCATTGGTGAATATAGTTGCTGGTATAGATGATTCCGAACGAGGTACAGAAACTTCTTTCTGCATTTTGTAATGTTTTTTAGAGGAAGCATTCATGTAAATTGTACGTACATTTCTCTGGTCTCTCTCTAATAACCTTGCAATTTCACTATATTTCAGATTCATCTCACGCAGGTATATTATTACAGATTCAAGTATAGTCATATTTCGGTCCTTGAATATATTCAGCGGCACGCTTACTGAACTTTCTTCAGACATTTTAACAGGATATTTCTCAACAGCTTTCTTATATGCTGTCCAAATTGTTCTATCACTGCGTTGCAGCATTCTTGCAATCTCACAATACTTCATATTCCTGTTCTCCTTTAGGTACTTGCATAATGCCTCCAAGCCTCCAACTTCATTGGTGAATATGGTCACGGGAACTCTCTCTTTTTCACGCTCAATGATTTCCACCTTTGGCTTGCCTTTCTTCTTTATCCTGTGGATAACAAATAAAGCGAGAGCAATTCTCAAAGTCCATGCTCCCTGAGCCGACGTTGAATATGACTGCGACGATAGTTCGCTGCCTGCTAGAGTCAGGCATGAATAAAGCTGTTCTTGCCCTGTTATGCCGTCATTTACTGAATGATTTCCTCTGGAGAGAGTTGAATTAGTAATTGCAGTATAGACTGCGCGGGCAAGGGTTGTTACGTTAGTTGTTGTGCCTCCGCATTCAATTCCTCCATTGGCTGCAAGAGAGATGGTAAAATTGCCTGCATAGAGCGCTTTAGTATTGTCTGTTTCTCCAACTAGATGAGTTGCATTAAGGTCTATGCTTCCCGCGGCAATTGCTTTATTTCCAGTATTGTTCATCAAAAGGGGATCATTGCTTGATGTTGTATTAAGAGCGCCTGGCTTAATTTCAGGGAATGTAATGGCTGAAGGGCTCAGTTTAAATGAAGTAAGAAGAGAATAAGTAAATGAATTTGAAGAGTTTTCGGCATCTAATGAAGTTGTATCATTGATAGCAACTGTGATGTTCCAGCTTCCTGCCTCGTCAAAGTACCACATCTGAACAGTACAAGAATAATTTGCATAGTTTGTGCCGAAAGTGTTAAGCTGTATACAAGAAGAATTTTGCCTGACTGGTTCAGTTGAACGAGTAACATTAATTTTTGCTGTGGAGAAAGTGCTAGCGCCGTCTGCATCATAAGCAGTAAAATTAATTACTGTAGGAGTATACGAGTCTTCAGTTGGACTTACTGGGTCGGAAAATAATACATTTGTTATCTGGGGGGCATTGTTGGCTGCTGTTACAGTATAATCTTGGAGTGTGATGTTTCCGGCTACAATGGGAGTATAGAAAGAGTTTGGACTTGCTTGATAAATAATCGTAACATTGGCATTTGTTGTGTTTCCGGTTATGTTATAAACCAAAACTCTCCCATTGGTAAAGTTTACAATTGAGCCATTGTTAATCTGAAGCTGAAGAAAGCTGTTTAGAGTCGTTTCATTGCCGGCTATAGAGACATTTACAGTATTATTTCCTCTGAAGTTTACGTTAGTGAATGTTTGAGTGCCTGGATTCTTAAATCTGGACGACTGGTTCTGAAATATTTGAGATATTTGAGTGAGGTTAAGGGCAGAACTAAATATCATTATTTCATCTACTGAACCATTGAATTTTGAAAATACGTCGCCTCTTCTTCCTATGTTGAAAGATTCTGTTGAACTTGTCGTTCTATTCTTGTTTATGTTCGTGCTAGCGTTGAAGACTCCATTTACATAGAGCACTAGTGTAGTTGAGTTATAAGTAATCGCTATGTGAGACCATTGTCCAACTTTAGAAGTATTCTTGCTTCCAGTTGCCCTATATGCATTTGCCCCTCCTCCCCCGATGTTGATATAACTATCTGCCGCGCCATTTCCTGCAAGGTCATTCGAGATAAGTATAGCGTAGTGACCATCAGACCATTCTGTATCTCCTTTTGAAATAACCCATCTTCTGCTGTCTCCGCTTTGGACAATATGATAAGGTTTTATCCATGCCATTACAGTTATGTTTTGAGGTTCCAATGCAGTTGTATGGCTGTGGAAAATATGTTCTCCTGTTCCGTAAAATTCTGCACAATCATTATACCCACTATTGCAGCTAGTGTTTACTGTTGCCCCAAGTTTGTAAGTTGCATTAAGGTTAGTCGGGCTTAAATCGTAAGCGTTTGTGGCATTGTCTTTATCAAAATTCCAGTAAGCAATTAATGAATTATAGGGTGCATTTGATGAGGTAGTAAGATGGGCGGAACCAAATTCTTGAGTTACATTTATGTCCGATGAATTATATGTTGCTCCACCCGTCAATGTGGGGTCTATAATGTGGTCAAATTCTATTTTCCCCCCTTCGACAAGCAAATCAAAAGTATCTTGTTCAGAAGGAAGATTTGTCAATATTACCTGATAGTATCTTTCTTGGCTTATGCTCTCAAATTCCGCTATCGGAGTATTGTTGTCTTTTTCATATACGGTAACTAATGCATTTGAGAAGTTTGAGCGTGCGTAAATTGTTATATCTTTTGAAGAAGTAAGATTTCTCTCAAAAGTAACTCTGACATAATTATTCTCCGGAATTTCAACCCAGAGATTATCTTTTTCCTTTACATATTCATAAATGTCTGCAACAATGCTCCTAGTTTCATTAAGATGCTCTGCCTTTGTTATGATTATTATCTCAAATGTCTGATTGCTTAAGTTAGGTGTTATCCATTCAATGTAGTCAATAAATGTATTATTGTCTTTGTCTTGGGCAGTAAATGGATGCTGTTGTTTCGTCCCATTAACAATCCAGAAAAGCTGGATTTTATTATTGTCTATAATCTTAAGATTTTCGTTAATCTGTGTGAATGTCGTAATGTTTGTATAGTGCAAAGTTTCAGGACTTGTAATTGTTATCTGTTTGTATGTTGGAGAATATTCCATCTCGGTTGCTTGTGGAGCCGAAGTTTCATATTCAATTTCATATTCGCTGGAATTTTCATCTATATGGAGGGTTTTATTCTTGTTTGCTTCTGCAATTTTTTTGTTGTCTTTTTCTTCCTTAATTTTCTCAAGAGGAACTTCTATGAAATCTGAATTTTCTTTTTTCTTTATTATAACGTTGGAAGCTTCTTCCGGTATGTCAATGGAAACATTTCCAGCTTTTTCTTTTTTGATATGATTCTTCCATTTTACGGGCTGTCCTATAACTGCCGGTTCTTGTAATAAAGTATAAGTTAAATTTGTCTCATTTTCTTCTACTGGAGTCACATTCTGAGGAGTTTCATTTACCGATTCTGACGGAGAAGTTGTTTCTGGAAATAGAGTATATGTAACTTCTGAAAGAGTAAGAGAGGCATTTTCTATCTCTATCCAGAGCTGATAGGAAGGCAGGGCTGAACCAGGAGGGATAATGCAGGTCTCTTCACAAAGAACAGAAAATGATTTTGTAGAAGAAGAATTAATTGAGTCATTAGACTGAGAAAGATTTGCTTCCGGCAATAGGGGAAGTGTTGCGTTTATTGTCTCATTCAAAATGATTTCATTGCTTTCTGTTGCATTGGAAAAAGAAATATTTTCTCCTTCAATTGCATTACCAGTTATTGTATTTAAAGACGACTGCTGTATGTTTTCTGTGTCAATTATAAGAAGATTATTGAGATACACTTTTGCGTAACCCGTGCCTTCAAGAGTGCCGGAAAGAGCAATAGCTGTTAAGTTTCCCGTCTTGCTAGGTGTCCAGGTATAATATTTCGAATCCGCAAAAGATACATTCAGAGCGTCGGTGTAAAGGGGGTCGGCGCTCTGAATGGAACGTCCTGTTGGAGAAGGAAAATAATAAATTAAAAAAATAATAGAGAGTGAAAGAAATAAAATACCTATAGCAGTAATGATGTATTTTGAGCGATTTCTCTTTTTTTCCTCTTCATAAATATGATAATTGCATTTTTTTATGTATTCATCATAGTAATGAATCCATTCAGAAGAGGTTTTTCCTTCATGCTTTTTATTGGAAAGTTCAAGATATTTCTCATAAGTAATTTCTCTCTTTAGGCATTTTTCTTTTAAGCTTTGAAGATAATGGATAAATGAGTTTTTGTGCTGTTCTGCCTGCCTGATTTTTGACTCTAGTTCATTCTGCCAGAACGCCAAACTTACCCCCCTTTTCATTACTATTTATGTGTATTCTGGGACTTATAAACCTATTATTTATGTAATTTATACCTATTATATATGTAATAATAGGATTTTTGGAAGTTTCCAGTGGAAATGAAGGTTAAACAAAAAAATTGATTACTCCAAATGGGAAAGACTAAAGTCATAGCAAGCTGTGGAGTATAAGACCTATTTGGAGACTTAAAAAACTATAAAAAATGTCTTGTGAAAATTTTCTTAAGGAATTAAGAAGTCTTAAGTAAAATTTATGGTAAAAGAGGTTATAAGGACAGAATCCTTTATAAGAAGGTTAAAGAAATTAGACAAATCAGTCCTGGAAAGAGTTGAAAAGCTAATTATCAAAATTTTAGGTAATTGATACATTTTAGCACCAAAAATTTATTATTGGAGGTCTACGATTCATAATTTACTAATTATTTTATTCTTATTGTAAGAAAATAATATATTTTGGAAAATAGATATTATAGTTTATATGTTTAGAAGTTCGCTTTCTAAGAAAGTAATTTTCTGTCTAAATTTTTTTGCGTTGGCTTCGCCACTTAAAAAAGAACTACCCGACCAGCCTCAATCGAGTTAGCCAAATCACCGCTGCTCGAGTTGATATTGAGGTTCCTGTTGAGGAACAACCCCGAAAGTCCAAGATTATCTAATGATGAAACGTTTTTGGTAGCAGTATAAAGAGTTCTATTACCGTCAGTTAATCTGGAAGGCAACCCTGTTTCTAAAGAGACGTCTGCATCTGAAAATTTACCACTTCTTCCTGCTAGAATCTTTGCAGGCCTTACTTGAGTACCATCATTCATTATTAGACCTAGGCTATAATTTCCCCCATCAAAGTTTTTCAATCCATAACCTACAACAACCGCAGGCAATCTCTCAAAGTCTTGTAATTCTTTAGGTAATTGATTATAAAAATCAAGTGCCATTTCATGGTGTCTTCCTGTGAAATCAAGAACAACACCCATATCAACATAATGATTGCCTTTTATTGATAAAGTGTCTCCATCATTGAGAGTTTTCTGCAAGTCTTCTGGTCTTCCCGTCCTATAATTAGGAGCCACTCTTTGAACAACTGGGAGGATTAGAGAATTTGAGCCAACCGTAGTTTGAACATCATTTACTTCTCTTAACTTTAGAACTTTCAAATGAGTATTTTTATTAAATTCTGAGTCAATTACAGATTCACATTCTTTTACGAATTCTGGAGCATTTGGTCCAGCAACTAAGTAAGGAATTATTGAAGGTTGCTTGATTGCAGGAGGAAAAGAATAATTTCCCATTTTATTTAACCCCTAATCGTTGTGCAAGAGATTCAATTTCTTTAAGACCTGATTGATATCTAGTCTTTAATTTCCCTCTAAGCTCTTGAAGGTTCGCATTTTGCTTTGCAATATATTCTTGCAAAATTTTTGCGTTATCGGCTTCGCCGCGAACCAGAACTACCCGACCAGCCTCATCCGAGTCAGCCAAATCATCGTTGCTCGAGTCGATATCGAGGTTCCCGTAGAAGAGGCACAACCCTGAGATATCTAAACCGGCATTATTCCAGACAGTTCTTGAGCCCTGTTCTTGCACAATAGGTCTCCCATTCTCTACTCTATTAAATAATTTATTATTACCTGCATATTCTGGAGCTTCGTATAACTGTGTTCTATCAGTCAAAACATAGCTTACACCGTCAAGTTTTCCGCCTACACGAACTTCTAAGCCATCCAAATTAATGGCTACAGGCACTTTTAACTTTGCAAGCTTTGGATCTCTCTTTCTAATCTGCTCAACAATATCCGCTGTTCTTTCAGTATCCTTTTTCACTACAATACCAGTATCTACGTAGCAGTATCCTGAAGTATCAAGCCCAATAGCAGGATTTCTTTTATGCATTACACGGGCATCTTCTAATTTTTGTAATCCAGACATCTCGTAACCAGCAGGTTTTAAGAATTCATTGAATAAAAGAATCTTTCCTGGAATATTTGAACCAACTACTTCGCCCTTCTCTTCATCAAATCTAAAGGGTTTAAGTGCACTTAGACCTTTGTAATCTTTATCAACAAATTTGTTATAATCATTTAATGTTTCTTGGTCCATAAAATAGCCTATAGTTGGAACTACCTCCGAAATCTCTGCAAAAATCCGCTCATGTATTAAAGACTTTTTCATACTTTCTCCAGAAAAAGCACATATTTAAACTTTTCCATTATGTTACTATTAATAAATTAATATTTTATCTTTGATTGCTAATTTGATTAGATGATTAATAAAGTTTAGCACCAAAAAAGCTTAGAATTTAGGAACTTGAACTATAAAGACCTAACTGTTCAATTTGCTATGTCCTTGATTATAAGCTAAAAATAAGGACTTTATACATAGTCCGGCTAATCCAAAAAATTAATAAAAATACTTGTCTATTCTAAGATATGGTCTTCCTCAATATTTTCTCAAATAAGCCAAAAAAAGAAAAGCCTGAACCAAAGATAATTATTGACCATCGAGAGAAAAACTCTCTGGTTGTCTCTGAACTACTAAACAAGCCATTGAGTATTGAATTTCGGCAGCTGCCCATAGCCGACTACATTATAAATGACATAGCTATAGAGAGAAAGACTGTTTCAGATTTCAAGGCATCAATACTTAATAAGAGAATTTTTGACCAGATAAAAAACCTTCAGCAGTATCCCAAGCACCTCCTTATTCTTGAAGGAATTCTTGATGAAGACCTTTATAAAATAGGGATGCACGAAAATGCATTCCGCGGATTCATGCTCTCTCTTGCTCTCTCATACAATATTCACATCATCTTCACGCACAATGCAGAAGACACTGCAAAATATCTCTATGTCCTTGCATTAAAAAAAGGAAAAACCTCAATTTCCATCCACCCAAAAAGAATATTACTCTCCCCGGAGGAGCAAGTCCAGTTCATCCTTGAAGGCTTCCCAAATATCGGCCCTGTGAAAGCAAAAAAGCTCATTGAACGCTTCGGCTCACTGAAAAAAATATTCAATGCATCAGAAGAAGAGCTTTTTTCAGTATTAGGCAAACGCGGAAAAGAATTCTATTATTGGATTATAAAAAATAACTTCAAGATTCCACTTCCTTAAAAACAAAAAATTCATCTGCATTAAAAAAATAGCTCCCTTTGCTAATATCTGAAATATTTATTGTTGAAAAAGCTCCACAGTGCAGATTGCGTTTTTTAAGAATATGATTAATTTTCTCACCCAGAAAGTAACCTAGTTCCTCATTTTGGCTGACCACACATAAAATTTCTCTCCCAGTCATCATAAAATCAGTTACAACTTCTTTACAGCGCTCTTCAACAGACCTATTGTTCAGAACATCTCCCACTGAATGAAGGACTATAGGATAACTGATGAATCCATCTAGATTAACCAGATAAGAACTATCCCCTAATTTTACTTGATCCATGGAAGAAACCATTTCAATATTAACTGATGAATAAGATTTGCTCATCTGTAGTGAAATAAGCTCCTGGGTTCTTGTTAAAACATCTGAATGCCTGCTATATAATAAAAATGAAGGCAGGCGAAAGCCATAAACTCTTATTCCTTCATCATACACTTTTACTAAATCAGTTACTAGATTTGCAATCGCACCATTACGTAATATATCTGGATAACGATATTTTCCTTGTGCTATCCTAAAAGGTGCATAGTCCATTTAGTTAAAAGATAATCCTTATCTTAATAATATGGCTGGCTTGGAAGATATATATTGAAAATCATAAAATCTATAAACCTTGGAATGCTTTATTTTCTATATTTCCCACCATATTCTTTAATGATATTGTAAGATGGTCCAAGATAAAGCAATTCTGAACGCATGAGATAAAAATCCTCTACTCTGAAAGAAATATCTTTGATTCCTACTCCCTTAATATATTCATCAAATCCTTTCTTATCTTTCACGTATTTTAATCTTGCAATTGTCAAGTGAGACATAAATCTTTCTTCTCTCTTGAAAATACCTTCAAGAGCATCATCAACTTTTTTCTGCAGTTCCCAAATCTCCTTTCCTTCAATCTTTATCCATACAATTCTTGGCTTTCCCAAAATATGAAATGCTCCAATTTTCCCAAGTTTAAGTTTCATCGTTTCAAGCTTAATTCCTCCTAGTCTCTTTTCAACTTCCTTAACTTTCTCCGCATCAATCTCTCCCAGAAACTTTAAAGTAAGATGCAAATTCTCCAGCTCCGTCATCTTCCCGGTAAACTTCCATTTACCCACTTCTTCCTGTACTCTTGCCACTTCCCTGATTACTTCATCAGGAAACCTTATGGCAATAAATGCTCTTATTAATTCTTCTTCGGATTCCATTGGTGTAAATAATAGGATAAATAGTTATCCAAATTATTAAACCCTTTCGTCTTATAATGAATCTAATGAATTATAAGGGTTAAGGAATCCCGCGAGTTCTGTGTAATACTTTTTGTGTCAAGAACCACCCACTAAAGTAGGTGGCGTGTTTGGTTCTTGAGCACACTCAAGAATTACATTTGCTTTCTCACGAACTAAAGTAGGGAGTTTGCGCAAATGTAATTCTTGATGTATCAAAAAGTATGATAAGTTTTATAACACCTTAAATTATTAATAATTTATGGACAGAAATAAACTATCTTATCGAAAGAATTGTGAAGGATATCTTATATGCGAAGATGGAAAAGCTGTTGTAAGAGATACTGAAAAGAGTTATTTAGAATTTCCCGGTGGAGGAGTAGATGAAAATGAAAAATCGGAAGAAACACTTAAGAGATAAGCATTTGAAGAAGCAGGAGTTATTCTTGAAGGAGAGTTAAAAGAAATTAAAATTCTAAGATTCTTATGGGGTTCTGACTGGGTTAGAACAGATAAACAGAAACAAAGATATAAACAATTTAAAGGTGAAGAAATGCATTTTTTTATAGGTAAAGTTAAAGAGCTTGTAACTCCTAAAGGAGATTCTAAAGAAACTGGTTGGACTGGAGAAAGAACTATGACTCTTAAAGAAGCCGTAAATAAAATAAATAGTTTTAGACCCTTTTCAGAAGAAATAAAATAATATTATGAATTTCAAATATCAACATTAAAAGAATTAGATTCTAAAAAATAAAATATCACTTAGGAATATTAATATTATTTCTATTAGTATTTTTTATATCTAAATTATTAAACATTATTGGCAGTTGGATCGGAAAAATCCTAAATATTAAAGGTTATTAAAACATTCCGTCCGAAAGTTAAACGCTCCCAAAAACCTGAATTAATTAGTCCCTGAGAGAATCGAACTCCCGACTACTCGGCTTTTTGTATCTTCATTTCCTTGAATACATGTAAAAGAACACATGTAAATTAGTCATAAATATTCTTTCTGTGACCAATTCTGATAACAATAATTTTATTCATAGAAACAATAACATCAACCTTTGCCCGATAATCCCCAATTCTCAATCTCCATAATTTTTCACCCTGTAATCTTTTTAAGAATCTATAAGGATTCTCTCTTATCGAATATATCTTATTTAATATTATTTCAGCATCCTTTTTTTGTAATTTTTTAAGAAAATCTCTTGCTGTTTCAGTTAATTCTATTTGAAACATTTCATTTTAGAGCAATTCCTAATTCTCTTGCTACAACCTCAATAGGATAAACTCTTCCTTTTTTAACATCTTCCAACCCTTTTTGTATTTCATTAATCTCTTCTTCACTTAAGCTGTCTTCTTCACTATTTTCTATCAAATTATTTAATAGTTCATCATAGGATTGTCTTTCAAAGTTTTTTAGAGCTTTCAGTCTTTCAAGAGTTTCAAATTTTATTTGTATTGTTGTCTTTTCCATGTTATATACTAACTATAATTACTATATAAACCTTCTCTTTTTGATAATTCATTGTTATTTTAAGATTATTAGTATTGGTTAGAAAAACCATACCATTGGTGTAAAACAAGAGATAATCTTATAGGAAATCATGGAAAAGAGTAAGATTATTAAAATGATTTCCTATAAATAAATTTCTATAAGACTACTTCGGCACAATAACCGCCGTACTGTAATTATTTGCAAGTTTGGCGGCAAGCTCCTTCACATCTCTAAGAGTGACTGCTTTTATTCTCCTTTCATGTTCATAATATTCTTCTTCCTTATCTGCAAGAGCGGCAAAGGCAAGTTCATTCATTACATTTATGCTCTCCTCGGATGAAACTCTCCTCAAGCCAATTAATCTTTCCTGTGATTCTTTTAATTCTTTTTCAGTTAGATTCTTGACATTGATAAATTCCTCCAAAATTAGCTTCTCTACCTCCTTGACTGCTTCTCTTTTGGTGCCTACATAAATAGAATAATATGAATAATTCTTTTCTGCATTTAAATTGCTCCTGACTGCATAAGCTAATCCCCTTTCCTCTCTTATTTTTAGAAATAATCTGGAAGACATTCCATTTGCCAGATACGCATCTAATACTTCAAGAGCGTAATATTCATTGCTCCAGGGAAGGGGAGAATGCATTGCAAATATATAATGTGTCTGGTCAATTGCCCCTCTTTTCTCCACTAATGACCCGCGCTGCTTGACAATCTTAGGTTCCTTCATGCTAAATTCCCCTGCTTTGGGGAATTGTTTCTCAAGATAATCGCACACTTTGTCAAAGTTAGCATTTCCCACAATAACCACGACTAGATTGCTTGGAACATAAACTCTCTTGAAATAGGGCGCAACGAAATCTCTTTTCAATGATGAAACTGTCTCTTTTGAGCCAATTATGCTATTTCCAAAGGGAGCTGCGTAAAGCTTCTTTTCTATCAAATCATGTACAAATCTTTGTGGAGAATCATGATACATCTTTATTTCTTCCAAAATTACTTTCTTCTCTTTCTCAAACTTCTGCAAATCAAAGATGGGATTGTTTAATATATCACATAATATGTCTAATCCTGCAAAAACATGTTCGCTTGGCAGTTTAAACCAAAAAGAAGTTAATTCATGTGAAGTAAATGCATTGATAATTCCGCCTTTCTTTTCAATTTCTCTGGATATATCCTCATGTGTTCTCGTTTTTGTACCTGTAAAAACGAGATGCTCTATAAAATGTGCCAATCCTTTTATTTTCTTATCTTCAAATGCCGCCCCAAACTTATTGCTTATGCTTAAAGACACAAGGGGCAGTTCTCTTTTCTCCATTATCACCCTTATTCCATTCTTTAGAATCTTCTTTAAAATCTCCACCTCTTTGCTAAATATTCTGCCTTAATAAATTCTCTTAAGCCTAAACTATTCCAAACATTTTTATATGTCTTGCTCTTCTTAAAAACATGAAAAAGAGGGCTGAAAAGAAAGAAATAGGTAGTCTAAATAAATGAAAATCCTTTATTATCCTCTTAAAGCTTGAAAAATCAGGTTGAAATGATTTTTTGAGAGATATTTATAGAAAATAACAAATTCCCTTGCCCGACACTTCTTCCTCTCTTTCCTAAAAGCTTTTAATGTTTATTTCTCTCGAATATTCATGTCAACAAATCAAGGTCCTGAATATTTCGCCGCTGAAAAAAAATACCTCTCGGCTCAAAGTCCTGAAGAGCAGATTTTATGGCTTGGGGAGATGATTCGCAATTTCAAGAAGCACAAAGGCAGTGAAAATATGCTTGCAAACATTAAGCAGCGCTTAAAAAAACTGCTTGAAAAGAAAGAAAGAATTAAAAAAAGCGGTAAAATCACTAAAAAAAGCATCCGCAAAGAAGGATATCAATGTGCCTTGGTTGGACTTACTAACTCTGGAAAAAGCTCCCTCTTGGCTAAGCTTACAAATGCACAGCCCAGAATTGATGCGTATGCCTTCACAACAAAAGAACCGGAGTTGGGCACTCTCAATTTTGAAGGTGTAAAAGCCCAGGTTGTAGACCTTCCATCTCTTGGTTCAGAAGCATTCGACATGGGCATAGCAAACACTGCAGACTTGCTTATCATTGTTTTGGAAAAACTTGAAGATTTGCCTCTTGTAGAAAAGTCTCTGCTGCGTGCAGTTGGCAATCGCCTCATCGTCATTAACAAATCAGATTTGCTTGACGCAGACCAATTAAGAAAACTCCAGCAAACCCTGCAAAGTAAGAGGATTCCTGGAATAATAGTCTCATCTCTTACTAGCTATGGCATTTCCGAGTTAAAAGAAAGAATAGTCCGGAACATGGGTATAATTAGAATCTATACTAAAGAGCCTGGCAAGCCCCATTCTAATATTCCTGTCGTTCTTCCTCTGGGCTCGGCAGTAAAGAACGTCGCAGAATCTATCCTTAAGGGCTTTTCATCCCGTGTTAAAGAAACGCGCCTTACGGGCCCAAGCAGCAAGTTCCCAAATCAAAAAGTAGGCCTCTCCCATATCCTAAAGGACAAAGACATTGTAGAGTTCCATACTATATAATCTTATAAAATCAGTGAAATACCGAAAGACATGCTATAAACGCAGTTCCTATACAGTATATAAATTTCTCATTTGAGGGTTTTCAAAGTTCTCAATTTATCATAAAAACCTATTTTATTTTTAAGAAAAAAAGCAAAAAAATTACGGGGGGACTTCCTAAAACCTATAATAGGGAGAATTCACCGGATTATGTTACCAGTTCTGTGAATTTTCTGGACGGAGAATTTGGGAAAAAATAACGCAATCAAGCAAATTCTCCGTAATTCACTTCTTATAAATATCATCGTGGTGGTAAAAATCTGAAAAGAAAATAAGATTATTCATTTTATCAAATTTAAATACAAGAACAAAGTGTCCTATATGGACTCGCTTAAACTCTTTCATGTCATATCTCAAATTTTTGTAATGTTCTATATCTACACTATTCAAAACTTCATTCATTTTGTTTAGAAGATTTTCATAAAGTTGATTGTCTTTTCTTTGAAGTTTATCAAGAATTTTATCAAATTCCTTGCTTGTCTTGTAATCTCTTGGCATTTTATTTTTTCTCTATCTTCTTTCTTAATTGTTCTATAGAACTAAATTTTTCACCATAGCCTTCTTCTTCTATTTTTCTTAATTTTTCTAAATATTCAGGTCTTAACTCTGGCTCTATAATATTAGCTCCCCACTCTATGACTATTTTTGCAATTGCCTCGCTTTTAGTCTTTAAATTATATCTGGCTTTAACTATGTTTAAAATTTGATTTGCTTCATTCGGAATCTCTATCACTGCTTGTACCATTTTATTGTTTTATATATTTAGTATATATATCTTATATACATGAAGTATATAAACCTTTCGATGTCAAAAATTACCGCCTGAAAAGAAAAAAGAGTGTGAATGGATAAAAGAATGCTTTTTAAAATATGGCCCAGAGCTATCTGAGTCAGGAGAAAGCCAGACATTAGCAATTGGCTGGAGCAATATTAGTACAACAACTGAAAGGGGCTTTGCCGACTTGCTCTCCATAAGCCGCAACTCTGGAGGAAGCCTGTACTTTAGTAAAGAAAATGAAGATTGCAGAAATTTGCTTCTTCCTGGAAGGTCAAGATATTTACTTTTTACACTAGAAAAAGCAATGAGTTTTTCTATTAACCCTCAAGACCCTCTGCAAAGACAAAAATGTTATATTTATGCGCATCATAATGTCTATACTTTTCCAGGCGCGCTATTCCTTAGAAACTGGGCTATCTTGTATTTGAATGCAGCAATAAAATCTCTGGAAACTTAGTCATTCAATAATTCCAAATGTATATCCTTTTAATTTACATGAGGGCTCATGTTCCCAAAAATCATGCACGAACCGTATTTCATCATAAATCATTCCTCCAATTTCAGGGTCTATTCCCATACTGCTGTATGCCTGCATATATGGAACTCCATCAGCAATCAAAGAATTATAATGAGACTTATAATATTTAGCATCTGGTGAAGAAAGGCAAGCCACAACATTTTCAATTTGCAAATCATTATAACAGGATCTTATATTTAAAATCTGGGGCAAAATAGCAGGATTTTCTTTTAATTCTTCAATACTTTCAAACGTCAAGACGGAAAGACTTTGAGCCAGACTGATAGCATCTCTCACGCCACTTTCCCCAATCAATCTTTTAAGCAGACCTAATTTATCTTGTTTCACATTCCTAAGACTATGTTTCTGAAAGTTATTTCTCGAACCAGAATCGTGAATAAATGTCCTTAGCCTTGGATCGCCTTGAAGTAAATAGTCTATTTTTTCAGGTTGATGGAGAATAGATTTAGCAATATCTTTATAAAAAGAAGGGTCCATTACAAAAATGCCTTTTCCAGGTGCTAAAAAGCTTTTTTCAAAACCAAAAAAAGGATATCTCTGTAATAAATAAAAAAACTTCTCCTGAATATTTATATCTGGAACGGTCAGAATATAATTAAAAATATATGCTAAATCCCCAAGTTGGGGTTTTCTTACTGAATTAATGTTTCTTAAACAATGAATATCTCTATTTTTAATTTTTTCTTCTAAAATAGAAAGACGCATATCAGCTTCTTCATGTGATTCAGGATCAATAGAAGTAAAAGTGAGTCCGTAAAGGTCATCTTTATCCAAGTTCCCATATGGAAAAACAAATCCCTTGCCTAAACGAAAATTATCGGCAAACAAACCAGTGCAATAGTCACTTTCAACAATAGTCATCCTGCTCATAAAACAATAAAAACGGCATCTTTAAAAGTATTATTGTGGACTAAAATCTTATGAAACCGAGCCATAAGCTTCTTTATACAATTCCTTCAGTTTTTTATTTTCTCTCACTGGTGCAATCAAAACATTGATTTCTTTTGCAATAGCATTCTTTAAGTCTAAAGGATGAAGTTTTTTTGCAGCAAAATCTTTTTCAAGCTTATTATAAGAATCATATTCTAAGTTGCCTCCGAATTTTTCAGCCCTCTCAATTGTAAGTTTCTCCTTCTTGTCCTGTTTCAATACAAATAAAACATATTTTGCAAAAGGCAAAAGACCATTATTTAAATCTCCTTCACCGCAGACTGCATTTTTTAGTTTCTTATTTACTTCATCTTCAGAATCCATCATGTCAATCTTGCTTCCGGGCACGCTGGAACTCATCTTCTGCCCAATTAATCCGGGCAGAAGGTAATTCATCAATTCTACGCGTGCTTTGTATCCTATCTTTGGCAAATTTTCTCTTGCATAAACAAATATCTTTCTCTGGTCTACTCCTCCAAATTGAATATCTGCATTCAAATATTCTTCATCTAATGCCTGCATTAGCGGATAAATTATTCCTCCAAGCTTGGGATTATCTCCAAGCTTTACTACTTCAGAAGCGGCCTTAGTTGCATCATGCACGGTTGTTAAAGTGCTAAGTCTAAGCAAATCCTTGAAATATTCAGGAGTTAGCTGCATCTTGCTTCCTTTTACAAACACAAGTTTATCTGTATCTACGCCTACGCTTTGAAGCATTATTGGAATAAGCCCCTCATAATATATCTGTCTCTTGTCTAAAATATCCCATTGCACTCCATCAAGTGCCGCATGTAAATCAGCAATTAATATCTTTACATTTAACCCTGCTCTTAGAAAATCTGCAACTTTTGACAATGGATATAAATATGAGATATGTGGACTGCCTGTAGGCATGGTTCCCCAATATACTGAAACCTCTTTTCCGCTTGAGAGCAGTTCCTTTAATTCATCTCCACCTATCACTTCCTGCAAGTTTCTCGTTATAAGCTCATATTTCTCATGGACATTCATGCCTTCTTTGCTATTCTTCTTCCCTTTCATATTTTAACGCAACCGAAAGATTAATTTAAACCTTTCTCTCACCTCTGGCATGAGATATCTCCCCATTGCCTCTGCGCTTCTCGGAATACTTCTTCTTTCTCTTCTCCTTTTGCTCCTTCCTCCTAAGCCCGTCTCTTCAGCTTCAGAGCTTTCTTCCTTGTCAGATAATTCAAAAGTTGCTGTAAAGGGTATAGTGGTTAAAGAAAAGTTCTCTCAAAATTTGCGCTACCTAACTATAAAAGAAAATATCACTCTTTTATGTGATTGCTCAAATCTTCCTCATCTGATAAACAAAAACGTCTCCGTTATAGCCCTCTTGGACCGCTATGATTCCCGCACTTATCTTAAAGTCTTGAAAATAAAGTATAGATAAAAATAAATAAGCAATGTGTGCAAAAAGGATATGATAATAATAGACGAAGTTTGGGGAAAGGAAGTAATTAACGAGCCTGTGATTTTAGAGCTTATAGATTCACCTATTATGCAGAGATTAAAAAACATTTCACAGCATGGGATACCTCAAGAATATTATCCTTCAAAGATATTTTCAAGGTTTGACCATTCACTAGGAGTCTTTATTTTGCTAAAAAGGCTGAATGCTGGCTTGACAGAGCAAATTGCAGGCCTGCTGCATGACGTTTCACATACTGCTTTTTCCCATTTAGTTGACTGGATTTTTGGAGATCCGACTAAAGAAAACTATCAGGACAAATCACATTTGAAGGTAATAACAAACTCTGAGATTCCTGCTTTGCTGTCCAGATACAATATAAATTATGAACAGATTGCCTCTATTGATGCTTTTCCCCTGCTCGACAAGCCTCTTCCGGCATTATGCGCTGACAGGATAGACTATGCCCTTAGAGAGATAAATCTAAATAAGTTTCTCTCTGAAAAAGAGACTGAAGAGATAAAAACAAATTTAATCAACTTTCACGGCAATATTGCTTTTACTTCATCAAAGCCTGCAGAAATATTTGCCAAGGCGTTTTCACGATGCCAAAACGAAGTATGGGATGATTCAAAGAACAAGGCAAGATATCACGTTCTTTCTCAAGCCCTTAAGGAAGCATTGAAAAGTAATATAATTTCTGAAGAAGACTTTAGGAAAACAGACGGAGAAGTTTTAAAAAAGCTGTTGGACAGCAAGAATCAGGCAGTATTATCCCATATCCATCTTCTTTCGAAGGGATTTTCAGTTAAATTTTCACCTGGTGAGGAGGGAATAATTCTAAGGGTAAAAAACAGGTATATCGATCCAGAAGTACTGTGTGATGACAAATTAGTAGCGCTCTCAAAAATATCAGAAGATTATAGGCATTTCATAAATATGCAGATGAAAATGAGTTCAGAGCCAAAGAGAATAATAATTTATTAGTCTGTTTTTTAAAGCTATTTGCAACAAATTAGGTTTATTCTGTAGCAGAATTTTCCGCCCAGCAGCTTGTTTATATCAGAATTCGCTGTAATTCAAAACCTCGATACTTCTTTTTCTTAAAGTGTTGACTATGTCCTTATTTTTTATCTTGTTTTTATGAATTAAAACAATTACTTGTGTATCGCTTGCATCCATTTTTATATTGATCTTGTCTATCCCTAATTCCCTCAGCAATTCTTTCTTGATCATCTTAGAACACCAACTGCAGTATATGTTCTTGACAAATAGTTTCAATTTTTTCATTTTAATCAAAATACTTCAGGCATTCTTTAGTGTCTTCATGATGCCCTAAATGCTCCTTCCATGAATTTGCATCTTGTCCAGCAGGAAGTTTGCACTTTTCAGGAATGCCATCTAATCCGGCTGCAGATCCATTGTTATTTGATGGAGACTTTAGAAGAAACATCCCAAAAGTACTAACTAAAAGCAATAATAAAATGACTATGGCTGCGATTGTCTTGCCGCTGATTTCGATAGTATTTCCACTTTCAGTTGTCATTAATTTTACAACCTCCATTCATTTTTGACTTATGGTTTAACATTAAGACTATTCCTGCTATGCTTGACACTATCCCTAATGAAAAGAATGCCTTTTGGTATGCCATTGAAAAAGTAGTAAACGTGCTTAGCCCTGTAATTCCTATTAAAGGAATTATACTTAAAAGATAATGGCTGCAGCATGCAAGCATAGAGCCTCCTGAGATTGCCCCTGAAGTCGTAGCTCCTGCCTTTATCGTAGCATCATGCCTTATAGAGAGATATATTCCAATCTGAGTGCCAAACCCTATGGCTAATGGAACAATCCAAACCCATAATCTCTTGAACTCATATACTGCGAATCCATAACTCTGGAATGCTGTAAGCACTGACATATAAACTGCTAAAATTCCCAATCCTGAGAATATTCCATATAACAAAGCCCGTACATTAATTTCCATTACTTCATCCCCTCATAAACAGTTATGTTGCTTATTGTTTGCAGGGAATATTTTGCCTTCAGCGTCTCTCTTATCTCTTCTTTTGTCTTTCCATCCTTATATAATTTCCCTGCATAAAGCGCATCTTCATAGCATAATCCGCATTCACTCGCATGATTATCCCATTTACCACCATTATCTACGTCTCCCTGCATAAAACAGTCAATTAACCCTCTTATATGGAGCCTTCCACCATGTCCTTTTGCATCTTCTCCGCATCCACAGTTGCAAGGCAGTCCCTCAAGCTTATCTCCTTCGAGCTTGGCAAATGAATATGCTTCTTTTATGCTGGGCTTTGAAAAAGCATACTCTGGTAAGTCTAAGGGATTTGCATAAGCCATATTAATTACAAAAAATGTCCCAATAACTGAAGAGATGATTATCCCAGTCCATAAATAATTATAATTTCTTTCTTTCATTCTTTGCAGCACTCCAATAATTTTTTTATTCCTGAAAAAATGCTCTTTTTTTCTTTCTCTTCATAGCTTATAGAATTCCCAGCCACTATGCTCTTACCAGTCTTATTTCCTAAATTCAATTTCCAAAATAAAGCATAGAGTTCTGCCGCATCATCGTATGATTGTTTTGCTTCGTCTGTCTTTCTTTCATGTAAATATCTATTTCCAACTTCATACATTCTCATACTAGAAGCAAGTAAATGCTTGCTCATACACCACTTCTCGCTATCGTCATTTTTATCTACAATTTTAGCCAACAATCTTTTTCTTAATTCTCTGCATATTTCTAATATTTCAAGAAATTCCTCATCTTTTGTTTTAACATAGCTGAAAAATGAATGTTCTTCTAAGCTTATAATATTCATTAAAGCAACGGTTAAGTCTTCTCCTGCTGATAAATCTAGTTCATTTTTCTCTTTTATTTCTGAAATTGCTCTGATAAAGTTCTTGGTCTTCATTGGAATACCCCCCAGAAAAGCAATGCATTCATTATCAATGCTCCAAAGGTAAGAACGATTGTTTGATAATTGAATAAGGTTTTTCCTTCATTTATTTTCTTTATTGCATTACTGGCAAAGAATGCGGCAAAAGAAACTACGGCTCCGGAAAGACTGCCGAAGATTATCTTCTCCATTCCAAATATCCTGTAGGTATTTGCTGGTCCAAATAACCCTGCAAAATAGAAGCTTAATACTGTAAGAACAAATGTAGCAATGGTTATGCTGCCTATTCTCAAAAATGCATTGCCTCCAATGTTTCTTTTTTTGAATATATTATTAACCCAAAGTGCAGAAGAAACGATCATTGCTCCGACAAATATGCCTACAATAGAATCATCCCAGCCCAAGGATCTTGTTACTCCGACTCCAACTATTGTAGCAGCAGTGCAAAGAGGACAATGAGCCATTACTCCGGGCAGAATTGCGATTAAGATCAATAAAGGTATTAAGAATAGCCTGAAAATATTATGTCTGTGACTATTTATTTTGTTTTCCTTATCTTCTTTATCTTGTATATTTGTTTTTATCATGTTTCTCTCTCGTTTAGTTGTTCTAAATTAAAAAAATAAAAAATAAAAATTGTTTACATCGAAAAGTCCTTGCGTATACCTCGGCTTGTTCAGAATTTTCTTGATTATGCTCAAGATTTGTATCGCAAGCAAATCTTGGCATATTAGCAGCCTCCAACCATGCCTGTTCCGCTTGATGCACTGGATGATGAAGCTTTTCCTTGAAGTCTGGCGGGAACTGTTCCATGCATATCATAGTTCATCTTCTCATTTTCTGACCAGCCGGATGTATCCAGCTTTCCAGAACTAGAAACTGCGTTTCCGGATATAGTTGATGTTTTATACATCAAAAAAAGTACTGATAAAAACAGTATTCCAATGACAATCCACATCAAAGTATTTTTCTTTACTTCCATATTCTTTTTAGCATCCTCCGACCATTCCGCTAGAGGCGGTTGATGCCGCTGTTCTAGCCGCTGATGCTGTTGCCTGTGCAGCCTCCGTTCCTACTAAAGAAGCTTTTAAAGTTAGAAATATTGTTGCTATCAGTAATATTCCTACTACAATCCACAGCATAGTCTTCTTATTGATATTTGCCATGCTTTTACCTCCTTTCATGCTTTCTTCTCCGTTTTCTTTCTTTGTATTTTGTTTTGTATTACAGCAATCCATTTTTATTCTCCGTATATTTAATTAAGGTGATCAAGAACCTAGAGTTCTTGATATGCTAAAGAAAAAAAATAAAAAATAAAAGTCCATTTAACAACCGCCAACCATCTGACTACCTTGGCTTGAACTTGCAGTTGCCTGATTCTCTGCGCCCCTGTAAAGATTTGAAGCAAGATTCACATAATTTGTGTAATCAACTCCGTTTGCCTTTAATACTTCGGCTTTTTTTTCATGAATTCCTGGAAAAAACAGAACTTTCCATTTGGCCATTTCATCAAGAATCTCGAAATCAGTCATTTCCGGATGCTCGGTTAACAAATATTTTGCTAATCCTCTCATAGCATAACTATGAGCGCATCCGCAAGCTCTCTCTCCATTACTAAAGATAAGGGTTTTAGCACCGCAGCAATATTCACACGCAATTGAGCTCCCAATTTTTACATATCTCTCCATTTGTGCGCTGTCTAATTTCATATCTTCATATTGCGATAGTTTTACCATAGTTGCATCTGCCAGTTGAGTATTACTTGCAGAGACATCATTAAATGATACTCCAAGTTCGCCCCCATAAATATCTGGAGTTCCTTTTGGCAACACATCTAAAGCAGAAACTGTGCCTATCCCTGTAGCAACTGCGTTTCCCGATATATTAGAATTGCCTGAGCCATATATCTTTACTCCGCTATATATTAGTGCAATCGCAAGCACTGCAATTATAACATACTGAACTGTAGTCTCAGTGTTGGACTCTTCTCCCCCTTTCATGTTCCCATGCTCTTCAGCATGATGTTTTTCGTATTCCATAGCTTTTTCAAGAAATCAAATTATATATGCGCTTTTGCGAAACTAGTTCCGCATTACAATTTAAAAGAGAATATTCCAATAAAATATGAACCGGAAATAAAAATACAGATATATTCAAGGACATAGCAAATTGAACAGTTATGCCTTGATTATATATCCTTATTTTTTAATCAATTTATACCATTTGATATGCTCGTAAATGCTTGACCACATCATACCGAAAGTAAAGGCGAAAATTAATTCTTCTAAAGGAACTTTAAATATTAAAATGCCGGATAGAGATGATAGATTCCAAAATCTTTCCACTGCATATAGATAAAGATTATTAAAGAACATAAAGAACATAAAGTATAAAAATAAAAACGAGGTTCCACCATAAACAATCTTTTTCTTTAAATCAGGTCTGCAAAACATTGCAGCTATGCCTCCGGCGAGCATCGCCAGACTTGCAGAATATATAGGATTTAGTCTTGTAAATAAGAACAGTGGAAGGAATACTATTACGGGAGAAAATAAGGATAAAATATGATATTTGTGTCTCTGGTGATGTTTCTCCCTAAGATTCATTTTCCTATGCTTTGATTTAAAGATAGCTTCATAAATAATAGACCCTATGCCACCAATTGCAAAGCTAAAAATTAAGCTCTCTATATCAAAACCCGTACTTGCTGCGAGATTAAATAAAGAGGGCGGACTCCAATATTCTGGAACGAACAGAGGTTCAGTTAAACCAAAAGGCATGGTAAAAGCGCTGACTATAAGCATCTCTTTTTTACTTCTGCTAAAAATAAATATAATTATCCAGATTAATAATAATATTAATGAAAATATTAACCATTCATTAAATATTATCATAATTATTTATTCTCTTATAGAGTTATATATTTTTGCAAAAAGCCATCCGGCAATTAAAGCTATAATAATAACTTCGAGGGTTCCAAGTAATGCTCCGCCAGGCGTTATTGGTTTTGTTATCTGACGGATATCAATACCGTGAAATATCTCCCCAAATAGATTTATAGTATCCTGTGGTGTAATTAAAATTAGTAAGGCACAAACTATGGAGATTATTCCTGCTACTGCTGCTAAACTTAAAGATACTCTTTTTGCGTTTAATTTTTCTGCCATCTTGTCAACCTCCTTTCATCCTATTGATCTTTATTGTTTATTTTAAATAAACTATGCAATCCACACCATCCTGTAAAGCTCTCTATTAAGGCAATCCATGCAACAATGATTATTATCCAGTTTACCCAAGTTATATTTGTTCTTAACGCCCATGGCCCAAGCCACCAGAATGCTAGAGCGAATCTTAAAATCCTATCTGTTCTTCCTAAATTTTGTTTCATCATCGCCTCTCTTCATGCTCTAATAATTATCAAGAAAATTAAAAAACAAAAATATCTTGTTTATTTTCTATTTGCTGTTTTAACAAGCCAGTAAATTCCTGCAATTATTAGAGCAATAGTTAACAAATAAGTTATCCAGCTAAGTAAGACCGTTCCGGCATTATAGCCTCCATATCCAGTCATCATATTCATCATTCCAGTCATTCCACCAATGCCTCCATTATTAACTGCAATAAATTGCCCATTATCTCCCATCATTCCATACTGTGCTGCGGAAACTACGCTTAAAGCAGACAACAACAAGATACCGATGGCGATGATTATTTTATATGTTTTCATTTTTCACCTCCCTTCATCTTTGTTTAAATCATATTTTGTTATCTGAAGATTGCACGACTTATATTCTCTACACCATTCTTCGCATTTTTTAGCAATATTCTTATCATCGTAAATAAGCCCGCATTCTATGCATTTATATCTTTTCATTTTTCACCTTAACCTTTCATCACGACAACATTAGTCATGCCCCGTCTTTTTCTGTCTACAAGGTCATTGCCTTCAAGTTTATCAACTATCCTAGTCATCCTTGCTTTGCTGAATCCGGTCTTCTCAATTAAATCTGCCTGAAACATCGCACCATTTTCTTTAACAAGATTGTAGACTTTCTTTTCTTCTGGTCTGAATGAAGACAGATTTACCTTTTTCTCAATTTTCTTCTCCTTGATTTTTTTAACTACTATCTTCTCATTTGGTTTTGAAAAGATCAAAAATAAGCCAAATATAATCAATACTCCAACTATGCCTAACGCTAAATATGTCTGGTAATTTACAGAATTATACATCTCGCATGACTTTACATCTCCATGTTGTATAAAACAGCTGTTTCTTACCGATTCCATTAAAGTATTATTAAATAAGAATACCAGTAATACAATTAATATTGAAATTCCCAGCATTATCCACCCGACATTCTTGTTTTCCATTTATGCTTTCTCTCCTTTCGTTTCATGAAGAATATGTATGCAGTATTCAGCCATATGATGGTCAATCAAGCTCATAAGGGGCTCTATTGTCTTTTCATTAAGGGAATAATGCCTAAAGTTCTTAACAGTTTTAACTTTGACAAATCCGCATTTCTTTAATCTGGCAAGATCATGCGATACTGTTGGCTGTGGAAGTTTTAATTCGTCAATAATCCCGGAAACGCTCTTTTCTCCTTTCCTAAGTAGATTAATAATCTTTAATCTTGATTCAGACACTAATGTCCCGAAGAAAATCTTATACGCTTCGTAAACTTCTTCTTCTATAAATCCTTCTTTATGCACATGATATAATATGTTCTTATTTAGCATATGCTATTATAATACATATATTATTTAAACTTTATGAATTATAGTTCTTAATATTTATAGTAAATTTAAGTTACTTTAAGTAAAGTTTAAATAATTTACACATAGCTTATTTTAGACTATATGAAAGGAAATTAATAATTAGATAAATCCTTTCCCTTCATAGATAGGGGTAGAAATTAAAATGTCCGAAAATTAATTTCTATCACTATAATTATCGGAGAAAATACGATAAATCGTGCAAAATAGCTCCACATCCCGTTCAAAACCCATTGAATTTCTTATTGAGTTTGTTCTGCGCGCCTTTTAGCTTTTTATTAGAAATTTCTGCTCCCTCAATAACCCGTTTTTTCTGTTTGTGATAGCCATACGTTTGCTGATTATAATAATCAAGGTGTAATACAAAAACATTACATCTTTAAACATAAAATCCAAAAATTAAAATCCTAAAAGTATAAAATCAAAAAGTCCTTGCGTTTACCGCACCCTAAAGGGCGCGGTTTGTTTGGGACTTTTGGATGCAGAAAAAACCTCTGCGTTTTTTCTGAACATAAAATACACTATATCAGCTTATCAGACTTTTTCTAGTTTGTCCAATCTTTGTTTTCCAATTTTCCAATTCTATCCTTGAATTAGAAAAAATAACAAAATCACCAACATAACGAAGATAATACATAGCACCGCATATAGGTTTTTAGATTTGTTAAGAAAACCAGAACAAAAAACTTCATTATCAGTTGCAAACCTTACAAATGTTGAAGGTTGGAGATCCATAGAAAATGGAAACATATGCGGACTAATTGGAAGATATATAAGAGGACTTGAAGAGAGGGGGATTGTAAAACAAGTAGGAACACATCCTTATGGATATGCTTCTTGGAAATTAGTTACAACAAAAGACTTCAGAGTAGAATTTGAAGCACCGAACGTCTCTCAAAAAGATTACTAAAAAGCAAATTATTCAGCCCAAGGTGCAATGATTGTTTAATTTTAAAAGTATGTTATAAAAATAATTAGTTTTCTCTAATTTTTATCAAATTTATCGAGCTTTTTTTCAATTCTGTCAAATCTCTTTTTCATATCTTCCCACATCTCTAAAACAATCTCATGAGGTGGCTTCGGCCTAAATTCTGCTGGAACCGCTTTACCTCTCTTCAAAAAATCAATTATCTTTCTGTCTCTTAAGAAATAAAATTTTTTCCCCTCTCTCCATTCAGAATCTACCAAGCCTATTTCCTTAAGCAAGCTCAAATGGAAATCAATTGATTGTGGCTTTCGTTTAACTTCATCAGCAATTTGAGTCAGGTATTTGTCACCATTTGCTAAAACTAATAATATTTCTCTTCTAATATCGCTAGATAAAGCCTTATGAACTATTTCATCAAATATCGGAGGCATATAACATCTATTCGACTTTACTATAAATACCTTGGCTTTCTATATTACTAGTAAAGTAGAAAGATTTAAATACTTTGTATATTCTATTATTCTATGAAAATAGAAACAATTGTAAATAGATGTTTAAATCCTATAAGCACATTTGTAAGAAGTTATTTTGAAAAGCAAAATAAAGTTAATAGAGAATATGCTGCTGCTTATAAAAGATGTTTTGATGGTTCAGATGAGGAAGTAGAACGCAAATTAGCCGCTTGGGATTCCGTCCACAGAACAACTAGAGAATACCTCATGAAAGGAGGCTTAAGATGCATTTAGATAATCCACACCCGATCCCTCCACATGAAAGAGAATTTCACCATGAACCGACGCATGTGAATATGATGGAGAAATTAGAGCATATAGAAGAGATTCTCAGAAGAATTGAAGAAAGAATGTAATGCTAAAATTAAAAACGGTACTTTCCTTGTGATTTGATAAGGGCAATTGTAAAACTTTGTCCAGGAATACAACATGATAATAGAGCTTATCATCGCTTTGCTTTGCGGTGTGTCCGCCGGGACTCTCACAGGCCTCGCTCCCGGAATACATATAAACTTAATTGCTGCTTTTCTTCTTGCCTCTGCTTCCTCGCTCCCATTTTCTCCGCTTGCCCTGGTCACTTTCATTGTTGCTCTCTCATTAACTCATGTAATTCTGGACTTTATACCCTCTATTTACCTTGGAGTGCCTGAAGAAGACTCTTTTCTCGCTGTGCTTCCCGGACATCAGCTCTTGCTTGAAGGCCGAGCACATGATGCTTTGATTTATACTCTCTATGGTGCCTTTACAGGATTAATTATTCTCATTCTTGTAACTCCAATATATATTCTGTTTCTTCCTGCACTTTATACGGCTCTAAAAACATCCATTCCATTCATACTCATCTTCATCTCTTTCTACCTTGTGCTTCGTGAAGAACGTCCCTTTTTCGCCTCGCTTGTTTTCATTCTTTCTGGCTTGCTTGGCCTTCTCACTTTTCACCTTCCTGTAAAAGAGCCCCTCTTTCCCCTTTTAACTGGGCTTTTTGGACTCTCTTCCCTCTTTCTCTCTGTAAAAAACACCCAGAAAATTAAAAAACAAAAAATACTTCCATTGAAAAAGATAACTCTCTCAAAAAAAGAAGCCGCCCGCTCTTTTCTTGGCGCCCTGATTTCAGCGCCATTCTGTTCTTTTCTCCCAGGCATTGGTTCAGGCCATGCGGCAGTTATAGGGTCAGAAATTGTTCAGCAAAACAATCGCGGATTTCTGGCTCTTCTTGGAGCAATTAATGTTCTGGTAATGTCTCTTAGTTTCGTGGCAGTTTATGCTATATCGCGTGCGCGTTCAGGTTCGGCTGCAGCAATTCAAGACTTGCTCAAAACAATTACCTTGCAAAATCTGTTTACAATTCTCATAGTTGTGTTAATATCTATAATATTGGCATCCTTTATTGCATTATACATCTCAAAAAAAGCGGCTAATCTGCTAAATAAGATTAATTATTCCTTATTTTGTAAAATCGTGATTATTCTATTAGTAATACTGACATTTATATTTTCAAGCTGGCTCGGTCTTATAATATTGCTGACAGCAACATCGGTAGGCATTGTCTGTATTCGTTCAAACTCTCGTCGTATTAACCTCATGGCTTCTCTTATTCTGCCGGCAATATATTATTATCTCTGGATATAATCTCCCGATTGTAAAGAACAATAATCATTAAATACTGATAAAATATCTTTAAATCATGGCTCTTTTAGAGAAGATTGTTGCAGTGATTATGCCGGATGGATTTCTTCCTTTAAAAAAGCCGTATCGTCGGTCAAATCCTGAACAGGACGGAGCAGCATTGCATTTACAGCAATTATACGGCTCTGTTTTGATAGAAAAATCTGTTTCTGAAGAAAACGCTTCTGAATTTGTTTTAGATGATATAGAACACATGCCTGACTCAAATCAGCTTAAGGCAGACATAGAAAAATATTACATGGGGTTAGGATTTTCAAACGATGGCTTCTTAAGATATTCAAGCATAGAAAGCACAGTAACTTGCCAAATTCCAGATTATAGTCTGGAATTGGGAAAATTTAAGATTAAAATTATCAGAACTCCAGTGCCTAAAAATAAGGAAATTCTCGCCAAATCTGAAAAAACTTTTCAGACGGCTTAAAACCATTTTCCTAATGCTTCTTGTTTTTCAGACTCTTTGCCAAAAATACTCTGTATGTACATTTCCGTAAGCTCAAGACTCTCAAGAAGGTAAGGCTCTACCTTGTAAGCCCTTGCCAAATTAAGGGCGGGCTGCATATATTTTAATATGCTTCCTTCTGAAATTGTAAATATAATCTTTCCTCCGCATCTCGTGCATTTTCCAGTCAATGGAGGTCTTCTGAATTTCTCATTGCAGTTTACGCATCTAAACCCTTGCTGTGAAAACTTTCTCAAATTACCCCTTGTGTCTCTTATGAAGTGCCTCTCTATTATGAGTCTTGAAACATCTCTTGCATCTACTGCTCTTATCTTGTTGCATAAATTCATCATCCCATCAACTTTGTCCTGCATTGTGGGAAGAGTCTTATAGCTTGAACACAACGGTCCTGAATTAATATCTTTTGTATCATAAGAAAAGTGCAGTTCAGTAAATTCCTTGTCTGTTCCTAATCGTGCCTTCACCTGCTCCATCTTTACTTCTGAAGGATGTTTTTTTTCATTTGCCGCCTTATAAAGTGCAAGAGGAATCTTGTCTGAAACATCAACATCAAATATCATATCATCTACTTCATTTGCGCGGATTCTCATGTTCAGAACTAATGGAGCGTCTTGTGTTCCCCCCCTGTGAGATGGAATAAATTTACGTGAGAAATTTAGCAATAAATCCATTAAAAACATGACGGCTGCTTCATCCCCGTCACAATCTCTCCTCATTGCAGCGTGTATATATGGTGAAGCAAGCAATGCCTGTACTTTAGAAAACCCTATTAATCTGGCAACAACAGTTGCGGAAGTATGGGGAGACATACATCCCATTAAAGCTCCGATTAAGTCCTCTCTTTTTCGCACATTGAAAAACCTAGGCATTCCATATAGTTTCTCAAATTCATCATCAAGAAAATGAGCTACATTCATAAAAACATCGTCTGCTTTCTCATCTGGACTTTCAGGGCATGCAGGCAGAATTATATCGTGTGGAAAAATTTCTATTAGTTGATCTTCTCTTTCAAGAGCGTTTCCATGAATGTCTTTTTCATACCCTAAATCTCTAATTTTTGCAACGGAAGTCCCTATTTCTCCCGGCCTAAAATGTGTAATTGGCATTTCAGTCATGTCGTATCTTATAGTGCCGTCTTTATTCACATGTAGATTATGTTTTGCACGCAATAATCCCTTGCCTAAATATTCACAACTGTGATCTTTATTGGATGTTCCACGCACCCCCTTGACGACAACAGGCAAGTCTTCCATTCTTAAACCTGTTTTCTTCTTTGCCTGCTCAAAATAATGCCTTATATCTATAGACCTGTTAGAATATGGGCGTTCCTCTCCTTCGCTTCCATTGTAAAATGTGCTCTTTGCAGTTATTGTGCGACATGTTTTCTGACATTTCTCACAGCTTGGATAAATGGTCTCCCATTGACATGAATCACAATAATAAAGAGGAAATTCTGCGCTTATAAACCCCCTTTCTACTGCTTCAAAAACGCTTCTTAGTCTTCCTCCTTCATCGCCTACCGGAAAAAGCACATGTGGACTTCCTACTAGTTTTCTTAATTTTGACTTTTCAGGTCTTCCCATGCGCGCACCTATAAAAGTCCCGGATTTATCCTCTATTCTTACAGAACAGACCATGTTTAAAAGTTCTAGTGTCTTTGTTTCCTTAACACTCTCTTTTATCTTTTGATGAATGCGCATTAAACCTTCTTCCAATGAAATTTCTACATTTTCTGTTCCTAAATTATAAAGAAGTGCCTCTGTGTTTCTCAAATCAAGTACGACATTTTCTGTTGCAACTTTATGTTCGCACCCTATTAATTCTAATGCTCTTTTTCCTATGGCAAACCTCTCTCTTTCCTCTCTGCCATAAGGTAAATTTAAAAGTCCTTCTCTTATATGACTATGGCTTATCCAGTCAACAAGATGAGTAAACTGCTCAAAACTAATTTCACGCCAGTAATATGTAAATGAAGGATGCAAAGGTACGCCATATTTTGTGGAAATTTCCACTGCTTCCTTAAAAGATGGAAATAAATTGCTTTCTCCCTCTGCTGCTCTCACCTCCTCTAACCAATACTGCTCAATATATCCTTGTTTTTCCAGCATATGGTTGCGGTTAAAGAAATCTCCGTATGGAACAAGCAAATCACCTAGAAACAATATCTCTTCTACGGAAGAGAATAATCTTTTGGCTTCTTCGTGGTCATTTATGTATTGAACACTTCCATCTTTCATTCTCACAGTTGGACCATCAATACTATCACAAGAAGCAACTGTGCATCCCTTCGTTGGCTTTTCAATTTTAAGTTGTGTGCCTACTGCAATAAACCCGTCTGTAATAGCCATTGTCGCTGGATGCAATGCTAAAGTTGAATATCCTGTCGTTCTGCTTCTCCCATATCTCAATCTGAATGCACCGGATTGTGAAGGATGTGCAAAAACAGGTCTCCCCCCTACAAGATCCTGAATATATGTTGCCCCAGCTCGCGAAGCATCTCCTTTCTTGTTCTCTTTTATCTTCTTTTGTATTTTGCAGAACTCTTCAAGCCAATCCCAGTCGCTTAACTTAAATCCTTTTTCACGAAGTTTCAGTATTCTCTTTAATATCTTGGGGGCTTTTTGTGCAAGCCCTTCTCCAGTTACTAGTGTAAATCCGCTTCTTATAAAATTAGTTTCAATTCTTGGCAGATCTTTGTAATTATACACTTCTCTTTCCTCGCTCGGGTCCCCTGATATCTGAACAGGAATATTTCTTAAGATAAAATCAAGTTCCTGCTCTGATGGAAGATATTGCAAGTTTGTAATACGCTCATGGTATTCATAACACTCATGAATTCCTCTCTTCACTTCTGATTCCGTGGGATCATATCTTGCATATCCGAAAATCTCCCTTAAATAATCTATTATCACAAGTGAAAATGCTGCTTCTGTTCCTCCGGCAGATCTTATAGGTCCTGAATAATATGGGGCAAAATAATCCTCTCCGTTGGAAGTTTTTTTAAGCTTTAATTGAATAAATCCTTCAATGGGTGAAGAAACATATCCTAGAGTGAGATATCCTATTGCGACGCGTATTCCGGCTTCCATTGCCTCATGATGACTTGCGAACTTGCAGAACTTTTCCTTTGCAATTTCCTCTGCAATAGTCAAAGCTACTGCTGGATCAAGAGGTCCGTGCAATGCTTCTAACTCTTGTATCTTTTTGACTATTCTTTCATCTATTATTTGAGGATAAAGTACTGAAACGAGTCCCAGAACTCTTTCCGCCAATGATGTTGCAACAGGCACTTCAACACTTGTAGAAGGATCGATCCCTTTCTCTCTTGCTTTCCCTGCAACTTCATAAGCATCTTTTACTTCCTTCTCTATTAACTTGAAATATTCATTAATATCCATAGTTCCTTCCCGAGATTGCAAGTATTTTATATGCTTCATTCCAGCTTTTTATTCTTAAAACATTTCTGCTCGTCTCACCCTGATTCCACGGTCTGTTGGGCAAGAGAACAGTTATTCCTCTCTGAGCAATTTCCAGAGCATATTTTAGATTATCCTCAAAATAGTGCGTTACTCCCGTTTCATTGCATAAATCGGCTTTATTTTTTCTCACGCCGTGAAAATCACCAGAGTACAAGACTTCAAAAGTCCCTCTTGGTAAATTTCTTGTTAAAAAATCTTCTGTCTTTATACTATACTTATGAGGTCGGGCTGTAATTATTGGAATAATTTCCTGTGAATGAATTTTATATATAAACTCTCTTGTCCCTTCAACTAATCCTATTTTATCAAAATATTCAGAATCGTGAAATTCATCTACCAATCTAATTGAGTCTTTCTTGTTTTCTCCAACGCCGTTTTCCCAGAAGTTGTATGTTCTAATATCATTATAATCAACCTTCTTATTATATCTTTCATTATAAAATCTCAAGAAAGTTCTGACAAAATCTGCTATTACCTCATCTAAATCCATTCCTATTTTAATTTCCATTAACTGCTTCCTCCGAATCCAGAAAATCTAATATGTTTAATTCACGCGTCTTTAAATTTAAAACGCTTACTTTGGCTGGATCAGGAACATTTCCTACTTTCTCCTCAAAATCTGTTTGAGATTGCCAGCAGCTTCCTGTAATAATCAAGACCCCGTTGTAAATGTCAATATCACATCTATGCATATCTCCAGTGCACATGACATCTGGAACCTCGCTTATTACTAAAGGATCTTTCTCCATTGAAGGAATGTAAATAACAGAAGAATGTGTCGGGGCTAAATGTCTTCTTTTCAGAATATGTTTAACTGCCTTGGCTGGATGTAAATTAGCTTTCTGCTCTCTTAATTCGGCAATCTCGTTTATGAACGAATGTAAGCTGGCACCATGATACATCAATATGTTAAACTCTTTCTTTCCCTCTATAAGCTTAACGAGAGCGGGGTTAGTCACCAATGTAAGATTTTCAAGTTCATAAAGAGCAGAAGCATATTTCCTGTCGATTATAGGCTGGGGTTCTGCAACTCTACATGCATCGTGTTGACCGGGGCACATGAATATATTTATCCTTTTAGGTATCTGCTTTAAATAACTTGCCAATAAATCATATTGCTCCTTCATGCTTTTCAAGGCTAATAGATGCTCTTGTCCTGGAAATATCCCAACGCCATCAACATTATCTCCTAAAAAGAAAATATATCTTATCTTTAAGGCGAGAGAATCATTTCCGTTTATCCATTCTAAAAATCTGGAGAAGCTTTTTGGTAGATGTTTTTTGCTTCCCGCGTGTACGTCAGAAAGAAAAGCTATGCATGCGTCGTCATCAAATCTCATTTTATTTTCTATTATACTGTCTGGAAAATAAAGCTCATGAACAAAAAGCAAATCCTTATTTCCTGAAGCTTTAATGCCTACCACATCATCAAGCTGAAGTTCCTGCGCCTTAGCAAATAATTCCGGCTTGTCCATCTTAATCATTCCCCCTATCTCTCCAGTAAGATCCTCAAAGGATATTATCATGTTCTTGTTTTTTGTGACTCTTTTCTCTTTCACCATCCCTATAATGCTCAAGCTCTGCCTATCAGAAGAAATTTTATTTATTGATGTAAGATTAGTCAAGTCGGCGCGTTGCATTAAAATTCTCTGTAATTGCTGATATCTTGCCCTGAAATTGCCCGTAAAATCTCCTACTTCCAGCTTCTTTGTAGCTTTTGTATCAGCATAATAAACTTGATACTGTGTTGCCTTGGACGCAGCAAGTTCTTTAATTTCTCTAACTTCTCTTTCTTTGTGCACCTCTAAACTTATACCTAGTCTCACAAACACACTCTCAACAGAATCTTTATTTTCTCCCGGAAGCTGATTTACTACTTTTTTTATATATTCTACGTTTTTGCTTAAAACCGACTTCGTAATAAATTTTTGCCCGGCACTCTGTTCAAGACTTGTAAGAAGCTCGCGTGCCACAACTATATCACTGAAACTTGCCAGTAAATCAAAAATCTCTTTTTCTAAAAGTAGCCCTCTCTCCCTTATATCTTTAAGTATTTCTTCATTCATAATATAAAAAAATTCTATTTTCTATTTAAACATGTGTAATCACTATGATATATATCAGGATTACATATCCAAAGATTTCTTAAGTATCTCGAAAGCTTTGGATTTTATAGCTGGAGCAAGCATAAGTTTAATTTCTCTTGTCCTGCCCTGCCTGCCTTTGCTTATAACTCTGGCATTGATAATTCCCAGCATATCAAACTCTGCTAAAATATCAGAAACACGTCTCTGTGTTAAGACCTCGTTGCTCGTTTTATCGCATACTTCCTTGTACATATTATAAACATCTCCTGTGAAAATGCCCTCTTCAACATTCACCCCACCATCCAATTGCATTATGGAAAGCAAAACTAATTGAAACTGCCGGGGTTCGCTCTCAATTATGTCGAGCATTTTGTCTTTTTCTATCTTTTGATTGGCGGCATCTATATGTATTAAAGATATTTTATTTCCATTCTCCCTTTCTGCAAGCTCCCCTGCAACACGTAAAAGGTCCAACGCCCTTCGTGCGTCCCCGTGTTCGCGGGCAGCAAAGGCAGCGCATTTAGCTATCACTCCTTCATCTATAACTCCTGCCTTGAAAGCTTTTTCGGCCCTCTCTTTTAATATATCCTGCAACTGTAAAGCATTATATGGTGGGAATATGATTTCCTCTTCTCCTAATGAGCTTTTTACTCTTGGATCTAAATTATCCATGAATGTAAGGCTGTTGCTTATGCCTATAATACTTATCTGGGCATTTTTTAGCTCTGAATTCAATCTTGTTAGAGTATATATGAAATTATCAGATATTTTCTTTACTGCCTGATCTATCTCATCTAAAATGATTAAAATCATTTGTTTTTTATTGTCTATTAAATCAACAAAACGCGTATATACGTTGTCTGTTGGAAGCCCTGTTGCAGGAACACTTCCTCCGAGCTCATGAATAAGTTCAGCAAGTATTCTATATTCTGTATCTGCAACTTTTTTTAATTTGCAGTTTACATAAATTAATTTTAGATGATCACTCCCCATAGAGTTTATTTTCTCAAGAATTTTGGCTCCGACATGCTGAACGCTTAAAGTTTTTCCACTCCCAGTTTTACCATATATAAATAAGTTGCTCGCTCTTTCTCCTCTAAGTGCAGGCGCAAGAATAGAAGCAACGGACTCTATTTGCGCATCCCTGTGTAAAATCATATTAGGGCTATAATTAGACTGGAGCACCATTTTGTTCTCAAAAAGACTTTTACTTGTGAACGAACTAAATATCTGATCTAACCTATCCATATCTACCTCTCTTGTATTTAATCTAATTCCCTACTCATTATAAACTTATCTATACTTAAGCAACATTTCCAGTGGAAATTCAAACATTCCAGAATAAATTTGATAATGTCAATAAAAATTGACTATGTCCCTCACACCATCACTTCTCATGGAAACTAAAATTTAAACTTTTTAACTTCATATTTATCACAATAAAACGAACAAATAAACATATATTAAGAGATATATCTTAATAATATATATAATATAATATAAATATTTATAAATATATATTATTAAAACAAAGATTTAATATTTAATTTATAAGCATATCTATTCCATGAGAACCCAGGGGGTGTGAGAGTTGTCATTTAATATAAGCGAACGACTAAAGAAAAGTTTAAATATAGGGTATAGCTCAATCCACCATGACACTTGATAAAAAGCCCTTAAAAGACATTATAGGGAAACTCGTGGTAACAAAAGAAGGTAAAAGACTAGGCATTGTCAAGGACATCACATTTGAGACGCGCACAGGGGAGTTAATACAAGTCATTGTGCGTGATCCTACCCCATACACTAGAAACCTAAATTTAGAGACTTCACCTTCTAAGGAAATCCTTATTCCATATAATACTATTATTGCCATAGGGGATTTTGTAGTTATCTCTGAAGAAGACTTAGTTTGATTATACTAAGCTGTAAAGTAAACGGGAGCTATTTTACTTAATCGTTATACCCTAAGGTCTTGCCTTAGGGTGAAAGCTCCAGCAGAATATTAAAGTCAAACCAGTTAGTTCCTCAATGGATGAACTGGAAAAATCGGCACATAAAATATTCAAGCTAAAGTATCATTTTGTGTTTTGCGTTAAGTACCGAAAAGATATGTTTCTGAACAATAATTACTGTGAGACTTTCACATATACTTGCAAACAGATGGAAGCCAGATATTCAATGAAGTTTGAAACTATCGGATTTGATGAAGATTATGTGCATTTTATGTTAAAGTCTCTGGCAAAATATTCTCCATCGCAACTTTTCAGAATTGTTAAGAGTGTTACTGCGATGAGAATGTTCAAGACTTACCCAGAGATAAAAGATGAACTTTGGGGAGGTGAGTTCTGGAGTGATGGAGGCTATGCTGGAACGGTGGGGGAAGGTGTAAATACAGATATAATTAGAGATTACATAAAGAAGCAAGGGAGAAAGGGAGAACAGCTTAAGCTGTTCGATTTTGTTTAGTCGTCGTCAGATGCCTCACTCCGAACGAAGTGAGGATTTGCCCGCAGGCAAACCTCTTGGGGTGGGGAGCTTCACTGATTGCGGTGGGAGAGATGATAGGTTTTGGTGTTGTCTTGATTGGGATACCAGATTAATTACAGGAGTTCATTATAGTTTATCTGGTAATCCAATAGAAGCACAAAAATTCTTATTTAAGTCAATTCAAAAAGGAAAACCTAAGTTTATTCAGACTGATGGCGGAGTTTTCTACCCTAAAGCATTTAGAAAACTTTTCTATTCTAACAAGATTGGCGGTTTAACAGTTGAGCATAAGATACAAAATGCAAGTGTTACAAAAATACATAATTATAGGATAGAAACTGTTTTTATGAAGATTAAAGACAGAGTAGATGACTTTAGAGGATTGAAAGCATTATGGTCTGCTCCCATACTTATGAATGCATTGATCATTCAACATAACTTTATAGAAGCACATACAACTTTAGATGAAGTTCCATGCAATAGGGCAGGACAAGAGTTAAATCTAGGAGAAAATAGATGGTTGGGGTTGATTAGATTGTCTGCAAATTAAGGTTAGAAAGGTTTAAATTTGAATAAATCTACTAATTGCATGACAAAAGAGGGAAGAAAGCATAGTAAGTTATTCTACTGGGTAGGTGTTCCTGTACTATCTATTATCGGATTGTTAATTTTAGGTTTTTTAGCACTTTTTCTTTACTATTTTTTCGCTGGTACGAATTACACCTATATACATTCTAATGAAATTCCAATGTATGGTTTTACAAGTTATGAACAATATAAAAATGGGAGGACTGATGCGATAGCAAAAGTTGATGATGATTTTGTAAACGAGGTTCTCTCTTTGAGTAATGGAGATAAAAGAAATGCGAGCAATCATGCTTGCAATCGCGGATTTGAATATTTTAACAACAACGATGCAAAAACAGCTATAAAAAGATTTAATCAGGGATGGCTATTAGATCATGAGAACCCTTGTATTTTTGCTGGTTATGGTTATATGTATGGTAAATACGAAGAATATGAAAATGCAACAGCAATGTACGAGAGGGCTATCGAGCTGACAAATCAAGATAAAGAATATTTTTGGGTATATGTTGATTACTCAGAGATTATGCTTCAATGTTATCATTTTTCAAAGGAACGTATAGATTGTCTGAATAAAGCCGAAGAGAATTTAAACAAAGCAACAGCAATTAGTGATGAACCTAAAGTACATCGAAGTCTCGCTTTTCTTTATTACGAAAAGGGAGAATATGAAAAAACATGGGTTGAGGTTCATAAAGCTTTGGATGGCGGAATAAGCGAGAAAAAGCTTGGTTCAGGTTTTATGAAAGCTCTTAGAGAGAAAATGGCTGATCCTTTAGCTTGATTTAATTCAAATAAAATATGTTTCGTTTTTTAACTTAAAGTTAATAATAACTCCCGCTTACTTTACAGCTCAGATTATACATAATTTTAAAAACACCCCCACACACTTAATAACATGCAAGTAATAGGATGTACATTTACAAAAATCGCTGCAGAACGCTCTCTTTCTTTTAAGTCAAACTCTTCAATAAATACAGATATAGAGTTCACAGAAGTCAATAAGGAGGAAATGCCCCTGCTCAAAGAAGCAGAAGCCGTAAAAATAAACTTTAAGTTCGGAATAAGTTATTCCACCACGCCAGATAAAAAAGGAGAGAAAAATGGAGAGGTTGTTTTTGAAGGGAATATTCTTCTTTCAGCTACAAAAGATGAAGTGAAGGACCTTTTAAAATCATGGAAGAAGAAAGAAATTCCTGCTCCCGTGAGAGTGCCATTGTTAAACTTTATTCTCAAGAAATGTTCTGCAAAGGCCTTAGATCTTGAAGAGCAGCTCAATTTACCACCACATATTCCATTTCCTCTTGTGAAGCTTCAGCCCAAAGAAGAAAAATCCCAATCATAATTTTCTTAAGTTTCCAAACTCAAAAACTTGCAAGTTTTCTCCTATAACTCTAACTTTAAATTTTTCTAGCTGGAAATTCCAGGCTAATCCTAAATCGTGTTCTCTCGGGTCGCTCCCTTCGTTATGCTCTATAAAGCTCGGCACAATCACAATTTCCTTTCCTTCATATTTTCCAGACAAAAAGCATTTATATTTTTCTTCTTTCACCCCATCCTTCAGCACAACTGCAGGGTGTCCGTGTCCAAGAATCCAATATTTTATTTTTTTATTATGTATTTCTTCAAAATCTCTCTCACCATGTATAAAGCAAATCTCCCCATCTATATAATAATCCACAACTTTCACATCTCCTTTTTTTGCCAATGGCTCCACAATTTTATCATGATTTCCCTTAATTATTATTACTTTTTTACTCTTCTGTTTGAAATATTTAACTAAATTTAGAGTATCTTCCCATTCCTGCCTCAATATACTTCCAAAATCATGCTTAACATCCCCTAACAAAACAATTTCTTCTACTTTTCCAACTCTGTCAAAAAATTTATCAAAGTATTCTATCATCTCGACAAACATCTTTCTTGATACAAATATTCCTGCCTTGTTAAGAGCTTCTTCATATCCCAGATGTAAGTCTCCAACAACAATCGTATTCTTCTCCATCTGCCTTATCAGCAAACACTTCCCCATATATTCAATATCTACCATTTTTTAACACCCAAAAAATACTATAATTATCACGGACTATATCTTCTTTTAACACGGCAAGTCCATGATACATCAAAGTCTCTCTGTTTGCAATTGCTATTCCCCCCTTTCTCTCTGCAACTTTCCTCGCCCCTTCGTCTGTACTAGAGGCGGGCATTCTCCCGGCATTTGGAAAATGTTCTTTTAGGTAATATTCACATTGCATAATGGCTTGAGGATGAGAAATAATTAAATCTCTCTTTTCTCCAAAACAACCTATGGAATGTGATATAGGAATAGTTATTTCCTTAATTTTAACCAGATTTTTCTCTCTAATCATATCCAAATGATTATTTATATATCCTCTTATAGAGTTTCTTACAGGCACAACTATATGCGAAACTTTTCCTTCTCTTAACGCTTCAAAAACCTCTTCAATTCTAGAGTATGGAAATCTCTCATCTCTATCCAGAGCATAAATTTCCACACATTTTTCACTGTTAGTTCTCGGTCCCAAGTATCCTATTTTCGCCATATTATTATTTATATCTTATCTTAACTAGCCGTCTTGCTTTTAATTACCTTCAAATGCAATTCATGCATCCTCTCTAAGAATGAAGCCTTGTCCTCCATTTTTATTAAATCACTTCTTCCTTGCATCATCAGGCTTACTCCAAACGGAGAGACAATAGGGGTCTTAACGCTCTTCATTTTCACCTTTCCCTGTTCAATCCATCGCAGAACTTCTTCCGCATTTTTTATATCCATTAAATCTTCAAAAACTTCTCTTCTTGCTTCACGCAGGATAGGAAATTCGTTGCTGACTTTCTTTACTGCGCTTATAATGAATTCAGAGTGTACTTGCTGTCTCCCAACACTCCTAGACATCCCCTTGTAGCTTCTTAAAATCATCAAGCTTCTTGAGGCACAATGTCTGAATCTTCTTTTAAGTACATCTGTTTTTTCAATAGCTTCTTTTAATATAATCCTTATATTTTTTGAATTTACATAAGGCATAATTTTGTTTTCATCCAAATTTTCAGCCGCAATGAAAAAACCATGGTCGCTTATCCCCATCTCCACATCTCGGTAGCGCAGCTCTGCTGCAGCATAGGCATAAGCTCTGGCCAGGGCGTCATTTACTCTTCTCCCATACATACTATGAAAGACTAAAAATTCCTTTTCTTCTCTAAATTTCTCCACAACAATCATCCCCTCATCAGGCATTAACGAGAAATCATTCTGCTCTTTACAGTATTCGTATATTTCCTTAGCAATATTTTCCTTACAATATAGATATTCTTGTATAAATTTAACGCATTTATTCTCATCTCCCAATCTTTCTTTCACCAATTTTCTGAATCTGCCTATTCCACAAGCAAGATCAAAACTCAATGGCAGCATTTCGCTAAACCACGAAGGAATAGTCGGATTTTTTGATACGTTTGCCCTTACATACGCTTTCATTCCCCTAGTATATAGAAACTGATACTTATGGCCCCCCAAAACAAATATATCTCCTCTTTTCATTCTCTCTAAAAATCCTTCATCAATCTTTCCAACTTCATTTCCCTTGCCTTCTTTCTCTCCAATGACAACCGATATAAAACCTTCTTCAGGAATAGTGCCAATATTAGTCATATAAATAACTCTTGCAAGCTTTCCTTTTTTCCCAATTTGCTTTTTTTCTGCATCATACCATATTTTTGCATAAACATGTCTATACTCTAAAGCATAATCTCCAGCTAAATAGCTGACCACATCCAAAAAGTCTTCACGGGTAAGATTTTCATAGCAATAGCTCTTCCTAATAGTATTCAGCATCTCATTTACATCCCAAATCTTACTTATAGCCATTCCAAATATATGCTGTGCTAAAACATCTAAGGCATTTTTAGGAATTTCAGCTCTGTCAATCTTCTTCTCAATCATCTCTTTCATCAGGACCGCACACTCTACCATATCATCCCTGTCTAAAACAATAAATCTCCCTCTTGGGTTTTCATGGAGTTTGTGCCCTGCTCTTCCAACTCTTTGAAGCGCACGGGAAACACTTTTTGGGCTTCTTAACATGACTACCAAGTCAATGCTTCCAATGTCTATACCCAGCTCAAGACTTGTACTGCTCACAACAACTTTCAGTTCTCCCTTACGCAGTCTGTCTTCAATTTCAAATCTTTTATCTTTGCTCATTGAGCTATGATGAGCTCCAATTATCCCCATATACTTTCCAGGGAAGTGCAAGTCAAGATGATGTATAATTCTTTCAGTCGCGTTCCTGGTATTTGTAAATATCAAAGTCGTTTTGTGACTGCTTATCATTTCATCCAGCAAATGGTAAAGTCTTCTCTGGCTCGACATATTTTCAGATTCTAATATACTCTCTCCAGGATAATCCAGTTCAATCTCAATTTTTTTCAGCAATTTTACATCTGCAATTAGACACTCTCTTCCTTTTCCTACAAGAAAATGTGCAATTTCTTCCAAAGGCGAAATAGTGGCGCTCAAACCTATCCGCACAGGTTCAATTAGACTTATAGAACACAAATGCTCAAGGGCGAGACTTAAAAAAACTCCTCTTTTATTGGTCATTGCGTGTATCTCATCAACAACAATAAACTCCAAAGCAGATATTTTTTCAACAAATTTAGGCGTTACAAGTACAATTGCAAGGCTTTCGGGCGTCGTGACAAAAATATGTGGCGACTTTCTAGCCTGCTTTACTCTTTCTTTAACTTCTGTGTCTCCCGTTCTCAAGCCCACTCTTATTTCTTGCATTTTCAACCCCTTTTTATCAGCCAACTCCGTAATTTCTTTCAAGGGCTGAATAAGATTGACGAAAATGTCGTTAGAAAGTGCTTTCAATGGACTTACATAAACCGCATACATCTTCTCTTCCAGTTCCCCCTTTACCGCAAGCCCAACAATATAATTCAATATACCAAGAAAAGCACTTAATGTTTTTGTCCCACCAGTCGGAGCACAGATAAGTATATTTTTTCTCTCCCAAATAGGCTTGACAGTGTATAGCTGTGTCAAAGAAAAGTCTTTAAATCTTCCAAAAAACCATTCCCTAACCAAAGGGTGCAGCAGCTCGCGAGTATCCTCATTGCTTGATTGTTCTATGTAATTTATGTTCATCATGATTAAAAAGAAAAACAAAGTACTAAACTCTTTCCATCAAGATATATAAACCTACCGCCAGAACACAATATTAAACTAAATAGATTCAACTTTGCAACTTCTTTTCTCTCATTCTCATTAAACCAGTTACACCAATACCCAAAACCGCCCCAATCCCCATAGCTGGGAATATAATTCTATCAAAACTTTCATCCAATTGGGTTATCACAGCCTCTTGAGATTTGGGAATCATTCTTATCACATTAAGATTATTATTATCTTCTAGCTTTGCTGCAAGTTCTTTCAATTGTTGAGGCGTAATATCATATTTTTTCATGTCTGCAACAACTTTATCATATTCAACAGAAATAGGAGAAGAACGATATCTCTTTGCTTCTTCCATTAAGTTAATTCTCACATCCGAAAGTTTAGAATTGCATGAATCATAAAATATTGCTCCAAGTGCAAACACTCCAGCTCCCCCCATACCATTCACCATATATTTTAAAGTATTCATATAATCCCCATTTGTTTTTACTATTTAAATCTTCTATCTGAAAAGTCCCAAAAATAAGTAGTAATTTTTAAGTTCTCCGACCCCAAAGCTGTTCAGCCAAAGACTCATCAGTTACTTTTCTTCCATTCTTCAATTCTTCAACAACATACATATGGGCTTTCAGCCCATTATCCCAATTAATTATACGCTTTTTATCAGGATTATTTTCAATTAAGTTAACTACATGCCTAAGGACTCTAGTCAAATAAACTGTTATTGCTCCCCCCAATCCCATTTCCAACCCCTTTTTACTTGGCACTCTTGTACTAACACTATAAAATTCAGACAACCCATTATTAACACATGAAACATTTGTAATAAGACATCCCACATTATTTTTACAATGATACTCACTCATTTGTCCTATATACATAAATCCTCTTTCCAATGTCGAGCGAGCTAATTTATTCATATGTTTATCCATGTTTTAGAATATAAACCTTTCTTTTTAAACAAATCTATAATTGAAGATATACATTTCAAATCAAGCCAAATAAATTTAATAACTCTTTATTCTATTTACTAACATGCCTCGCCTTTCACAATCTAAAAAAGACAAGATAACTGAACAGATTTTACATTATCTTTATTCAGTTTCTCCAGAACTTAAATTTACATTTGAAATAGCAAAGGAAATAGCGCGCGATGAAGAGTTCACACGTTCACTTCTTGAGGAGATAAAGTCCAACAAGTTAATAACTGAAGTGGTAAAAAATCCACAAGGCATAAACTACTTACGAAGACGCCGTTGGCGTCTTACCGATGAAGCATATTCTGCATACGCTAAACTACAAAAGAACACCCAAACATAATAATCTTTATAACTTCCCCAACTCTATAATCTACATGGATCCTGTAAAAGAGGCCTTTTCCAAAGTAAAGCAAGACATATCAGATTTAAAGGAGGAGTTAGAGGCAATATCTTCCGAACTAATAGAATTAAAACAAATTTTAAATCCAACACATATTCCAACACATATTCCAACACAAGATTCTCTCCAACAAACAAACAGGCACTCAATTCCAACAGATAATTTAAACGAACTTTATAATATGCCTCTAGAAGCCGTAAAAAGCCCAATTTCAGATATCTCCACAGGAAATAGGGGGGTTCCAACAGACAGACAGACAAACCAACAGACAGACAGACACATAATCTCAAACACAAAATCCCCCTTTCAAGCCTCAATTACATCACCACCATCTTTAAAGCAAGTTTCAGAAGTCCTTAATTCTCTCGACGACTTAAAGAAAGATCTTCGTCGGCAATTTAAGAAGCTAACTTCTCAAGAAATGCTTGTTTTTGCGACCATTTATCAGCTTGAAGAAGAAGGGCTTATCGTTGATTACTCTCTTATTTCCACCAAACTTAAGCTTTCTGAAAGTTCAATTCGCGATTACGCACTTAAAATCATGCGAAAAGGAGTTCCATTAACAAAAATTAAGGAGAACAATAAAAAAGTTATTCTTTCTATCCCCCTAGAACTTAAGAAAATGGCCTCACTTCAAACTCTGATAGCTTTGCGCGAGATTTAGTTATACCGCTCACCGAATAAGTAATTCACATATCTACAGCTAAACTTTTCATTATTTCTCTTCTCATTAAAGTTCGTTTAAATCACTCACTATTTTCCCAGTTTTTCAGAAACATTGATTTTCTACCCAATATTCCCTCATTTTTTGTTGAATTTTCATTTAAAAATACACTTTCTAAGCTGTATCTGGCTCTCACTTTCTGCTCCATTTTTATTACCTGTCTCCAAAAATGTTCTTTCCACTCACTTTCTCTATTTTTTACTCCACTTCTCATGAAAAATCTAATCTCTGGACTCTCACTTTTCATTTTCTTTAAGTATATTTGTAAGCGACTATTCATTATTTTCTCCTATCTTCGTGTTAACCGAACCTTTCTTTCTTTTTACAACTCTCACTTTCGCATATTTTGCTAGCTTTTCCTTAATTTCCAAGGGCACATATACTCTTTTTTTACCATTTTTCTCGGTAATTTCTTCAATTAGCCCCTCACTTTTCTGTTTTATAGCATTAATTTGTCCTCTTACCGTAGATCTCTCTTTTCCTAAAAGCAGAGCCAAATCTTCATAACTTAGCTTCATTTCGCTATTCATTAAAGTAAATAATAATGCTCTTTCATTCAAAGATAAATTTTTGAAAATTTCATAAAAACTGCCTGTTTGAACACCTGTTTGAACACCTTTTTCAACAACTTCAACAGCTGTTTGTTTGCCATAAACACCTGTTTTTTCAAACAGCTGTTTGTCTTTCGAGGTGTTTGAGATAATTCCAACACCCTCTCTCAAACTTTCCACTTCATCTCTGATCGTCGATAATTCTTGTTTTATTTCCTGCAGAGAATCAAACAGCTGTTTATCTTGTCCATCAAGGTGTTTAATCCATTTTCCAACCACCTCCATATCTTTTTTTACAGCAGAGAAACCAATTTTAGTCTGGTCTTCAAGCTTTCTCACCTTTCCACCAAAAAGCCACTCAAACATACAACTATACCAACGCCAGACTATTTAAATATTGCGTTTATAAGGCTTAATAAGCCAAGTGTGACTATAAGCATTTTACACTCTTCAAACACCCCTAAACACTAAAAATAAATAGTTAAACACCATAAAATCAAAAACAAACAGCTGTTTAAACAGCTTAAACACCCTCTATCGTCGACAAGACTTTTTCATGTCGAAGTGTCTGATAAACCACACACTTTAGTGCGTGGAACACTTCGAGCACAAGAAAATCCTTCGGATTTTCTATTCAGAAAAACCTCTGCGTTTTTTCTGCATCCAAAAGTCCAGAACAAACCTCGTCTCATCAAGAATCAAAGATTCTTGAGTGCCATCAAGGACTTAGCAAAAAGTCCTTGAGGTTTAAGCCAAGGTATACGCAAGGACTTTTTCATCCACAATTTCATTTTTCGTAGTCTTCACACCGACAACATTAGTTTATAATTTCATTTTACCTCATTTTCTCATGGCTTTTGCAATAACTCTCTCGGCAATTCTCGCCATAATTGCAGGTATAATAATCTTAATCTGGCCTCGCTTTCTTAACTACGTTGTCGCAATTTACCTGATAATCGTAGGAATTTTAGCCCTATTTTAATATATCATATACCCTACTCGTTCTTCTAACATCCTTCATTCTTGACATAAGTTCCAATTAGCCAGCCCTATTTAATCAATAAGATGTTCACAACCCTTTAGCGTAATCTTTCTTCTTTCGCTTAAATCTTTCAGCATCCAAATATAGTTCGTTTAAATATTTAAATTTCCGCTCTAATCTAAGAAATCATAGCTTCAATAATTTGTGAGGCGCGAAGCGCCGAACGCGCCCGGCATCAACTGCGTTCGGTAGGTTGCTGGAGGTGAGAGGAACCCGTAGGAGGTTCTCTAAGCCGAACGCGCCCGGCAGAAAAGATTAAAAACTCCCTATTCTTTATTTTTCTATGAGCAATGCGAAAACACTTGGAGAAATCTTAGGGTTCTCAATATTAGTTTTCGGAGGACTTGCAGGATAAAACTTCCCTTTTTCTGAAAAGTAAAATAGTATGGAAAGAAGCCCATTCTCACATGATAAGAAATGGGTGGGACAATATCGATTATTCAGTGCGCCAATATACCTGGACTGAACCAAGATGGACCACCATCACTAATAAGTCTTTCGAAAGCCCCTATCGAAATTGAACTACAAAATTCGTTTAATTCTTACTTCCACGAGCAACGAAGAAGTTCGTATAAGATACATTAACCGCCGTTTAGAGCCCTTTTTCAACCAAAAAGTTCGCATTTATCAGATTTATCGGTATGTGTAATTAATTGCCTCTAAAGTCCCATAATCACATATTTTTTGAAGAGAAAGGTTTATCTACTGTCCAGAAATAAGAGATTAATGAAGAAGCTGCAACTAAGTCCATCTATTCAAGATACTAAACTAATCTCTATAGCGAACTCAGTGGACGAAGACACTATTCTTGCAAGACTTAGAGATTTAAATCAAGATTATAGGGAAAGTTATTTTCCTCTTTCAGTAGTTTCTAAAGGGTTAGTAGCTCTAAAAGAAGACACTCCAAAATATACTAATTTTCTAGAGAGCCACGTTAAATCGCTTTTAAGGAATCTGAGCGAACAACAGATGGTGGACGAAATCGATATTATTGTGGAAGGGACAAGACATAGAAAATCTAGACACACACATTCTGGATACTATGAAGAACCAAAACGGTTGAAAGGGTACAGGGTCACACCCAAGGCGTAATCTTTTTCCTTTCGCTTAAATCTTTCAGCATAGTAATAAGTTCGTATTAATCAGAAGATTTACTGTTATAATTGACTTAAAGAGGAAGCACAAACTAGCTAAGAAAATGTTTTGAGTTGGCGGAGGGTTAAGAAGATAAAATCTCTACTTTCTCTTTTCTTGGGAGATACAATTCACCTTCATTAGTAAATCTAAGAATTGCTCCCATGCACTTTTTGCCTGCAAGTTGTTCTTTGAGAGCACAATATGCCGCTTGTCCTTGATCAAGAACCATAGTCCAATCAACAAAACCATTATTTCTCTCTACTAGCTGTCTTAAAAGTGGCTCAATCAGTGAATTGTCATCTGTTCTATAACACCTCAATGTTCCTTCATACGACAGAGAATTAGGAAATAGATAGAATAGATCGCCAGGGCATTTAAATTCTTGAGCGGAAGTAACACAAACATTATCTATTCCTCCACGAAGAACAACATAAATATCTCTTACATCCGGATCTGGAAATTCAGAAGGCAACATAAAAGTGGGAGCAATTCTTCTTCTATTCATTGTACTTTTTAGAGAAGTTTAGAAGTTCTTAAACTTTTATATTATAATATATTCATGTTAAATCTTATCGGAGATACTCTTCTCTTGTTCTGTAAAATCTTTGAGAGAAAGAGTCATTTGTAAATCTAAATGGCATTCTGTTCGTGTATATATCCGTCCAGTTAGTATCAGAAAGAGAATTGATTGTCTGTAAAACACTTTCTCTTTGAGATGCTCCAATTACTTCAATACCCACTTTATTTCCATCTTGCTCTCTAAAAATATAAAGCATTGTCCTTTCCTCTGGAGAAGGAAAATTTGTTCTCCCTCTTGAAGCATAGGTTTTTACCCAATTAGTGCTTCCGTCAGGATACCTCGATAAAGACTCATTAAACAATCCGGTAGCGTTGGCATTAGTGACTGTAGCCCCCAACCATGTTCCATAACTCACAGAATCAACTAAATTGCTTAAGCTATCATATAATTCAACTCTCCCATTATTATTCTGCTCTCCTCGGGGATTCTGAACAACATAAAACTCTCCAGGATTGATTATAATATTGCTTAAACTAATGCTTTCAGGAGTAGTATCTATTAATTCAAGTCTCCATCCTTGCAAGCTATTGGGCTGGCCAGAATAATTAAATAACTCTAAATACTCATCGGTATCTGTCACACTCCCGCTAGCGTTATGGTCTTGTTGAGGATTTGTAACAATTTCGTTTATTCTTATCTGCGAGCTAGCAGAATATATAAATGGAGCAATTAACAAACTAAGAATTTTCTTTTTCATCTTATGTTATTTCAATATATCTTAACTTTATAATTCTTGTCCCTTGTTGAGAAAACATCATATTTTTAAACAAGTATTTCAATATAGAAATATGCATAGTAAATTAGGTGAATTTCTGGCATGGGGGGATAATTTTCGTCGCGAATTTAAAAAAGAACTAAGACTAATTATAGTTGTAACACTAGGTTTTACTATCGCATTTACTTGGCGTCAGACAGTTTTTGATACAGCACAGGATTTCGTCCAGCGTCTTACACATATCCAAAGTAGTGCGGCATTGAGCATTCTGACTTCAGGATTTATTACATTAATCAGCTTAATCATTATTCTTCTAACCTCAAAGCTTCTTCGGGATAACCCCCACTTATAGATTCAGCCCATAAGTTCGTTTAATTAGTCACAGTTTGCCATAATTTCCAATAAGTTCGCATTAATAGAAAGATTTAAATACTTACCTCTTCTAAATATATTATCACCTCTTTTTCCCACAAGGGGACGTTTGATCCTACTTCTTGTTTGATTAAGCCTCCTCTTTTGGGTTTAATGCTCCTTAAGGAAATTGATTCTTCAAGGCCTTCAACACAAGTCCGTAAAACGGCAGAAGGCCTATCCGAATCATAGAAATCAGAATAATACCAGTATTAAGACCTCATTTCAGCTTATGAAGAAAATCTCATCCACCAGGGCTTTTTAACATCTATAACTACCCCACTTTCAGCATTAATAATTGCCTTTTCGCTTATAGTTAAAGGCATAAATTTAAGCAATACAACCCCCTTATTATTGTAAAATACATATAATAAATCGTTTTTGTTTTCTAATTTTAATTCAATAGAACATCCTCTTTCACATGAAGCATTCAAAGCACTTTTTCCCGTAATATAAGCTTCTTCAGGATTAATCACTTTAACTTTCTTAGAATTTAAGGAAACAACTACCGAAGTGCTTCCATTAAACGGCTCTACCTCAATATCTAGTTCAGTGGTTGCTTCTATATTTCCAATTAATAAAGTCTTAGTTTTATTAGAGCCACCAATTAAGTATATTCTCTCTGAATTTGATTCATCTTCCTTTAAGTTGCTTGTCGCTTCAGCATCAAAATCTACTTCCACGCCTGTTTCCATTGAAGTTTCTTCGCTGTCATTATCACCTACAATTATATCATTATCTACAAATAAACTTCCATAGGCATCTGCCCGTATTCCTGACAGTAAAAGAATACAGCTTGCGAGCATGACTACCAAGAATGTATTAGCTCTCATATGTAAGAATAATTATTGATTGATATAAGTAGGATTTGTCTTAAATTAAACAATTTCTCATTTCTTCCAGCGACTTTGAGAGATGAACTAGATATTCTTCAGGCTGAATCTTTGCTAACTTTTCAATAATCAGCTCCGGCGTGGAGTTAGCTAATTTTCCAAGAACGGGGCTATGATCAACAATAAGATTATAGTCTTCATCTAATCCTCTTGCTTCTATTCCATCAATGCGCGCAGACACAGGAAGATTTTCTTTTATTTCATGACCTAAATGCGTCGCTATAACTAAAAAACATTCTTTCTTTATGAAATAGGAAGCAGTAAGAGATATTATCTTACCCGCCACTCCAGGTTCCGTAACTGATTCTATCTCATCAGCAAGAATCAATGTTTTCTTGTCTCCGGATATGCTTGAAAATTGAGTAAGAAGAGTTTCAAAAGCTCCTCGAGTGGCAGAGCCTCGGTTTTTTGCAAAATAATATATGCTTGAGAAGACCGGGAGAGAAACTTCTCCCTTACAGGGCAAGCCAAGCAATGAGACGGAGATTATCTGGATAATGTGCTCTAGCAAGGTCGTCTTGCCTCCGCTATTGGCCCCAGTCAATATAGAGCATCTATTTTCTTTATTCAGATGAAAAGATATTGGCTGTGCCGGAGATAAAAATAAATTACTGGAGTTATTTATCCATATATCTTCCGATTCTTTAGGAAATATTTCTTGTCTCTTCATGAAAGAGGATATTCCATTAATAAAATCAGAAAGTATTAGATTATCAGCCAGATTTTGCAATTTTTCAGGTATTTCTCTAAGAATATGGCTGGCTTTTTGAATCTTAATTGAGGCTTCACTGTTCTTTCTTGACTCCTTAAAGAATATTAACTTACGAAGTTCGTTTTCATCAAGTCCAAGAGGGATAGAATATACAAAAACTTCTTCAGGAAGGATTGATTTGCCAACACATTCTTTAATTATATCATTAACCTCTTTAGGAAGGCCCCCCTTATTAAAAATGGTTTTCAAAGATTCCCCTTTCAAAGTTATATTCTCTAATTGCTTAAATACTTCCCCATTTATTCTTTCCAGTTCCTCCTGCGCTTTTTCTAAGGATACAACATCTCCATTTTCACTCTCTAATATTCTTGTGAGTTCGTTCAGCTCATTAACAGATTCTTTTATTTCTTCAGGAAGATTTGAACTTTTTAGAAGAGCCAAGTTCTCTTTCCATCCAGACAGAATCATAAGATATCTTTCAGGAAATACGCTCTCCAGGCCCGCTATTTTTATTGCTTGCGGTAAACTCTCAATAATGCCTTCAAACTTATCACAATCAATCATTTGTATAAGCTCATAATTCTGTAAATCTCTGACATCGTCCTCACCCGTTATAAATAATACCGGACACGAAAGAGATTTCAAACTGACAAATGTCTGCTCATTTTCAGTCACAACTACAACACTATACGAAGGTTTCCAGATAGGCTTTGGAATACTTATTCTTTCAAGAATATAGCTCATATCTAACTTAGAGTTATCAGAGAAGAATTTCTGTCTTTTTCTTATTTCTTCCCATTCAGTGCACGTACCAAGAAGATTAATAATTTTTGAAGTGTCTGGAAATATAAAATAAGAATTAATCTCATTCACTACTTTGTTGTAAACCAGTCTGGCTTCCGCAGTTTTGAAAGAGTTTTCTTTTTTAGCTCTTATCGTCTTTTTATTGCTCAAACTGGGTGCAATACCCCCTAGCTCACTATGATAGTTTACAATTTGAGGCTTAAAAATATCCCTCAGCTTGCCACGATTGGAATTTTTATTTTTATTGAAAGGAGTAAGTCCATTCTCTTTTATAATTTTAAGTATCTCTTTTTGCATCAAATACACAGAAGTGCAGGATTTAAAGGTTTTTGCTCTCTTCAATGCTCTGCCTGCTTAAACCATAGCCAAACTGCACCTAAAACTACAAAGACAAAAACAATAAACCCTCCAATCAATGCAAGAATAAATAACTGTGCTATGCTTACTCCAACTATTAAAATAATAAGCGCCGCAAGGAATATTGTGAGAAAGGGAGGTATGCTGTCAAATACGGAGCGAAATGACCTTCTATTTCCAGACTTCATCTTTTAATGCACTTTTATATCTTTGCTGTGCTGACCTATTTTTACTCGAGACCTTATATCTTTATCTTTTCCCCATACAAAATAGTAAACCACCGCCAATGCAACAAGCACAATTATTATGACAATTATCCATACCGTGGTAGGCATTTTCTTATCAACGATAAGCCCTTGTGGTTGTGAAATTGAATTTGTTGCATCTTCAGAAGGATCTTCCACACTATCAGTTGTTCCGGCATTGGCTGAAGGCTTCATTTCACGAATAGAAGCAATTGTTAAGTTGGCTTTCGTCCCATAGCTACTTACAATTGAATTAAGCGTTATAAGAACATCATAGTAATTATCATTTGTAAGGTCAAACTTGGCAGATTCTCCAGTCTTTAATACTGCTTGTTGAGGGATAGATGAAATATTTACTGTTGCGCTGGTGGAACTTAATTCTACAACTCCAACATGGTGTGTTTCACTATTTACTTTAATGCTTACACGCTCACGAATACGCAACAACTGGTTTATAGAAGCAAGTACACTTAGTTCTTTATCATCTTTAGCAAAAGTATTTTGCCAATATGATGATGTTGTTCCACTTCCACTTCCACTTCCACTGCTTGTGCTCGTGCTCGTTGTAGAACTTGAAGTAGTGGCAAGTGCAGAGCCTGAAACAACAGCACCTATAGTCGAGAAGTGAGGAACTTTCAATGCCAAATAGTTAGCAGAAGTATTCATGAATGCAACACTGCTTATATCTTCCTTGCTTACATTTATTCCATTAGTTGAATTAATAAGTGCCCTGTAGAATGAATTATTATATTCTAAGAAATCTTCAGTTAGGTTAGCCGGAACATCTCCACGACTTGAATTATATAATAAGTTGGAATTTTCATCATATAATAATGGAATGGAAAGATTGGCTGCCGCGCTGTCATTTAAGTAAGTAGATGCGCTAGAGCTGTCCGAATAAGGAATAATTATTGTTACGTTCGTATAAGAGTCAGCCGGAGCAAAGCTTCCAAAGTTCCAAGTTTCTTGAACAGATGTGCCTGCCTCATTTGTTCTTGCCGAAGCATTCTCTTCCAGGATAGATTCCATAGGTGGTTGTTTAGCAGACATCATATCATAATCATGAAATATCAATGAAACATTCGTGGAAGTAATTTTTATTTCCATGTTTACTTTTCCTGCCAGCAATGCCTTTAAGGGATTGAAGTTTCCGGCACTCATATTTGTAATTTCACAAGATGATGGTGCATCCGGAATACTACACTCTGGAGTAGTCTGCAAGAATCTCATTTGAATAGGCGTACTCGTAGTATTTACAGTGTCAAGTGTTCCATTATCTTGGAATTTTCTAAATCCTTTCTCCATACCCATTGAGCGTACAGTTATATTTATTTCTGAAGCACTTAAGTTCATTGAAGTCTCTCTAGGAGGACCGTTCTGTGAAAATACCATAACTTTAGCATAATTGGAATTGTTTAATACTGGCACATAGAATGTCCCATTTGAAATACTCTGCGAATCAACAATATAATAAACAGTCCCTATTCCAGCTGCCCTATTTCTGACCTTGAGGTTTACATTAACATTAGTTGTTACAAGTCCTCCGGTAGAGTTGATTATATTTACCTTCATTAAAGAAGTGTTTACAGATACTCCGCTGGTGTTTGTGTTATAAAAGTTTCCTGCAAGTTTGTATAGAGTTACATTAACCTCAAGATTATCATTAGTTGTTAGGTTTTGGAAAGCAGCAAGATTGTTTGCTGCTGCAGGATTGGCAGAAGCATTGCCCAGCGAGGCATTTCCTGCATAAAATTCTAGCATATATCCAGTTTGATTCAAGAGTGAAAAGTTATAATATGCAAAACATCCAGGATATGTAATATTAATGTCTCTCGTAAGATTTATTGAACCATCATCTCCACTTCTTGGAGGGACAAAGCTTCCAGTATCCGTGGTCCAAGGCAACATTTTTATTGAAATACTCGTAATATTAATGTCGCTGTTATTAGCTCCTGCTTGGACATTTATGCATCCGTGAATTGTTGTTTTTCTCATTACCAGACTTTGGTTTGTTTGTATTACTGCCCCCCCAACAGCAGTTGACTTGTTAATGTTGTATGCTTTAGGTGGTGCAGGACATGTGCTGTCATTCATATTGTCTCTTCTGCTTAGATTATTCATATCACACGCAGTAGGGTCCATTAAGTATCCAAATGAACTTCCCGGGAAGGAAAACATCCTAAAGAATGAGATAGTATATGCTCTATTAGCAGGTAGGACAATAACTTCATTGTAAGTTTTCTTCTGGAACTGGCTTTCAACAGGGAAACCAAGAGCATTATCTATAACTTCATATCCAAATGAGACGTTAGAGGTGCCGTTAGTCGCAGTCAGATTGATTGTGAACCCCGGTTGAAGATAGAATGTTCCACCATTAAGAGTCATATCAAACATCTCTTCTCCTCCTTCTCCGCCGCCTCGGCTATTATAATACATGAAAGAAGGAAATTCAGGCAAGGGCATTCCAGTTTTAGTTGCAAGCCCACTAACATTATAGAAAATTGTCTTAAGCTGGTATCCTTGGAAGTTAGGGGAAGCGTTTACGTTTGCAAGTCTAAAGTATCCCGATAAATTAGTCATTGTGGAGGACAATGCCGCAGAAGTGGAAGGACCTCCAGTAGGGTCACGAGTTATGCCATAAATTGTAACATTTGTGCCGTTTTGCCAGCAGGTTGAACATCCAGTTTCATTTCTTACATATCCTGTAAATGCAAAAGCAGGATAGAATTGCAGAGAAGAAGTAACGCTTAAATTGGTAGCTCCAGTTATTCCAGTTGTATTTATAGTAAATGCCATTGCAGATTGCGAGTTAGACCTTGACCTGACAGTAATCCAAAAGTTTCTTGTCGTCCCATTTGGAATAATTCCTGCAGCAGTTGTGTTTTCAAACGTCAAATTAATAGTCGTAGACGCCCCAGCATCACTGCTTGCATTCCTAAATGTTATGTTGCTTGCTGTCGTTCCATTACCATCCACAACAAATATATCCGGGTCGGCATCGGTAGAAGTAAACAATATTACAACATGAGTAATATTTTCAGTCATTGCTCCAATAGAAAAATTAAAAGTGTCATTTTGTCCAAAGTTGTAAAAACTAGATGGATTATTTATAGTAAAGTTTGCATTCATTGCAGAAGCAAATCCTGCAATAGCCAGAATAAAAACTATAGAAAACGCTGCAAGCAAGGACAAACGCGAATATTTACCCACCATCTTTTTACTTTATTACTTGGTAGGAGTCCTTTATAAATTCTTCGTTTTTTCAGATTTGTCTAAAGTCAGTAAAATTTTAAGATTAAAATAAAAAAGATATATTCTCTTTGAAGTTATAAAACAAAATATGCCGTCCCATCTCGCGTTTTTTCACTATGGTCTGGTTGCTTCTAAGTTTTAATTGCTCCAAATAGGTCTTATTTTATTTCTGCTTTTTTCAGAGATGATAAAACACATTCAACAATATTTCTCTCTTAAAATTATTGTGCATGTATTTCCAATCTTAATCTTTTAGAGAAGAAATAAAAAATAATAGGATTGCAAAGATGTTTCTCACTAGCAAATAAAACCCATAATTAGTTATTGCAATAACGATATTAAAGTTTGGAGATACAGATACACACAAGATTAATATGTCAAGATTTATAACTTCTCTATTTTTTCTATCATTACGCCTCTATAGCTCAGTCGGTAGAGCGACTGATTCGTAATCAGTAGGCCGGGGGTTCAATTCCCCCTAGAGGCTTATTAACATCTTAAATAAAAATTGTAAACCACACCATAAATAAATTTTTAAATGGCTCTTTTCTTTCACCAATAATAAAAAAGAACATGGGAAGCAATATAGATTTACGAAGATATGAAGACCCGTCATCTATTCAGGATGCATTTTCAAAGGTTGTTTCAGGCAAGGCAGGATACAAGGCAGTAATAGAACGTAAAAAGCCCAAGCCTAAATGCACCAAATGCGGCAGAGGCGGGGACGAAGACCAGAAGTTCTGTCCCCAATGTGGAGGTAAGATGGCAGTTCCCATGACAAATTGCCCCGGATGCAAGAAGCCCATTAATGAAAATGATAAGTTCTGTATTGAATGTGGCCACCAGCTGAAGGAATAATTTATTAATCTCCTTTACACAGAATCTTCATGAAAGAAAAGATAGCAGACTTAATGCATAAAAAGACGGGCTTGCCTAAAGAGCAGATTTTATCTTTAATTGAGATTCCTAAGGATTCTTCTTTAGGAGATTATGCTTTCCCATGTTTTTCCTTATCAATTCTTCTTAAGAAAAATCCTGTTGAGATTGCAAAAGAGATTTCTTCAGACATCTCCTCTCCAGACTTTGAGAATATTCAGGCTGTAGGACCATATCTTAACTTCTTTCTGGACCGAAAGCATCTTGCCTCTTCAGTTATTCAGAAAATTCTCAAGGAAAGAAGTAAATACGGCTCTTCTACTTTAGGCAAGGGAAAAACCATAGTAATAGACTTATCCGCTCCAAACATAGCAAAGCCCTTCGGAATAGGGCATTTAAGGTCAACTATCATCGGCAATGCAATTTCCAATCTGGCCAAATCTCTAGGTTATAAAACAATTAAGATAAATTATCTGGGAGATTGGGGGACGCAATTTGGAATGCTTATCGCAGGATATAAGAAATGGGGCAAAGAGCAAGAACTAAAGAAGAACCCTATAAAACACTTGCAGGATATATATGTTAAAGCAAACGTAGACGAATCAATGGAACAGGAGGCAAGGGATTGGTTCAGAAAATTGGAGGCGGGAGACAAGGATGCACTCAAGTTCTGGAAGAAATTTAGAGACCTTAGCCTTAAGGAATTTAACAAGATTTACTCTCTTTTGAATATAAAATTTGATGTGCTTTCAGGAGAATCTCTTTACAATAAAAAAATGGATGCAACTATAAATCTGCTTAAAAGTAAAAAACTGATAAAAAAAGACAAGGGGGCAGAAGTTGTAGATTTAAATTTATATGGCATTGGAGTCTGCCTTATAAGAAAGAGCGACGGTGCTACTCTCTATGCAACTAGAGATATAACTGCCGCAATAGATAGGTATAACTCCTATAAATTTGACAAAATGATTTACGAAGTTGGATCAGAGCAGTCTTTGCATTTCAAGCAGTTCTTTAAGGTTCTGGAGCTGGCAGGTTTCAAGTGGGCGAACAATTGCGTTCATGTAGCACACGGGCTTTACTTAGACCGAGATGGAAAGAAATTTGCAACAAGAAAAGGAAAAACTATATCTATGTCTGAAATTCTTGATGAAACGATAGAGCTTGCCAGAAGAGAGATAGAGAATAGGTATCAAGACCTAAGCAAAAAAGAAATTGAAAGCCGCGCAAAATCTATTGCACTTTCAGCAATATTATATGGAGACTTAAAGAATTACAGAATGAATGATATAATATTTGACATAGAAAGATTTCTTTCTTTCGAGGGCGACACAGGCCCATATCTACTATATACTTTCGCCCGTGCAAGAAATATATTGAGAAAGGCAAAATACAAGCCCTCTTCAAAGATTGAATTTTCCGACTTAAGCGACCTAGAAAAGAGAATTGTCTTTGCCCTAAGCCAATTTCCATCAGTAGTTGAAAACTCCTATATGCAATATTCTCCTAATCTCATAGCTAATTATTCATTCCAGCTAGCCCAACTATTCAATGAATTTTATCACAAGGAAAAAGTCATTGGAGCAGAAAACGAGCATTTCCGCCTTTCTCTTGTAGACTCTTTTTCACAAGTCCTAAAAAACGCACTTTCTCTTCTCAACATATCAGTAATTGAGAGAATGTAGTATTCTCTGATATACTCTGCTATCACAATTCTTAAATAGAGTCAGTAAGCAATAACAATATGGAAATGATAATGATACTTTGGGCGACAACAGTATTCTTCCTCTTGTTTCTGTTGATTTTACTCTTAATTAGAGCTATAATGCACAAGTCAGTTCCCCGCACCATTCCAAGAGTCAGCAGTGAAGTTCACAAGATTAAGAAGCAGATAGAAGATTTATAGTAAAGGACATAGCAAATTGAACAGTTATGTTTTTCAATATATTTACCGTAATAATGCAACTCTGTAAGTTCTGCCATGTTTCGCTCACAGAATATTTTCATCGAAATCAATAAACTTATAAATCTCTTATGGCTCTTCTAAAAGTAGACCAGTGGCACGTTCGCCCCGTGCTTTACCACAAACGGGCGTCATGGTGGGCTGAAAGGAGCGCGTAAGGCAGAGTCATGGGGGTCTTCTTCCGGACGTTGACGTTTTGTCCTGCTCGATCGTGCTCTTGTGAACCGGGTCAGGCCTTGATCGGAGCAGCCCTCATCAGGAAGCATGGTGCTTGCAGGGTAGCAAAGCCGAGAAAGGATGAAGGTAGCTTTCATGGCAAAACCAAGCAACCTCCCCGTCTACACTTCTATACATGATTGCAATTCAGCATAACATATAAAAACTTGCTTCTTATTATCTATGCATGTTAAAAAAGGGACAGATATTTCTGATAGCCGCACTGATAATTTCAGGCATTACAATTGGATTCGGGACTATTTACAATGAGGCATCAGTAGAAAGACAGGATGCGGCAGTATATGATTTATCTACAGAGCTTCGCTCTGAATTGCAGCAAGTCTATGACAACGGAGTAATTAATTCCAAGGATGAAGATAAGATACAGGAGGATATAACGAAATTAGCTTTGTATTATTCAGAGCAAAATCCTGACAGTAATTTCGAGATATTTTTTGGAAATGAAACTGACATATATTATCTAAGTTTAGACCAGATAAACCCTAAAAACGCAGATGTTGAAAAATTACATGTATCCTCCTCCGAAGAAGGAGATGCCGATAGTCCCAATCTCTTTAGGCAAAATCCATCTGCAACAGTTCAGCCAGGGCAAGTGACTTTATGCCTTACTCCGGAGCAAAGAGGAATAGAAGGAGAAGAGACAGATACTCAACCGGAAAGAACCAAATCTCTGGATAGCGATAATGATATAGTGTGCAGGCCGTTTACATTACAGCAAGGGCAGAACTTTTACTTAGTGGTCAGGAAAAAGGTAAGAAATGAACAAGTCGTTATTTACAGATAATAAAGGCATAAGCGAAATGGTGGCTTATACACTTTTGATTATAATAGCTGTAGGCATAAGTGTTCTTGTATATACTTACCTCCAGGTTCTGGTTCCTAAAGATAAAGCAACCTGCCCAGATACAATTAGTGCAACAATCCTCAATGTTTCATGCAGTATAAATGAAATAAATGTAACTGTTTACAACAAGGGACTTTTCACTATAGATGCTCTTTACTTAAGACTGGGCAGTAAAGATAAAAAAGTAAAGCCATTAATAAATTCAGAAAGTGTTGAAATAGGGCAGAATGGCCTTGCTCCCGGACAATCAACCATTCTTAAAATACCTCTTAATACAGGAATAGCTATTGTAGGTGAAAACTCGCTAGAACTTCAGCCAGCTGTCAGGTCACGGGACAGGTTTTCTCTTTGCGACAATGCAGTTATTACCAGAACTCTGGAATGTCGTTAATTACAACAATCTATAAATAACTTCATTTTTCTCGCTTATCTATGAAATTTGCACACATGGGGGATTGTCATCTCGGAGGGTGGAGACAGCCGGAGCTCAAGGAGTTGAATTTTAAGTCTTTTCAAAAAGCAGTGGATATATGTTTAAGTGAGAAAGTTGATTTTGTTCTCATGGCTGGTGATTTATTTGATTCTGCTTACCCTCCTATAGACACTCTAAAAGATACATTTAGAGAATTTCGTAAATTTGCAGAAGCAAAAATACCAGTTTTCTTAATAGCAGGAAGTCATGACTATTCAGCTTCAGGAAAAACTTTTTTAGATGTTTTAGAAAAAGCAGGGTTTTGCAAGAATGTCTCTGTTTTTGAAGAGCGCCAGGGAAAATTAATGTTGGAGCCAACGATATTTAGAAATGTAGCAATTTACGGATACCCTGGAAAGAAATCAGGGTTAGAGGTAGATGATTTGGAGAGAATACGTCTGCAGGATGCCCCTGGATTGTTTAAAATCTTAATGCTCCATACTGCAATAAGGGATGCAGTAGGCACTCTTCCAATAAAGGCCGTAGATGAAAAAATGCTTCCAAAGGTAGATTACCTTGCTCTTGCTCATTTACATATAAATTACAATAAGGAGGGAAGGGTATATTCAGGTCCAATATTCCCCAATAATCTTGCAGAGCTTGAGGAATTGCAGGGCGGCTCTTTCTATATAATAGATAATGGAAAAATAAGAAGACATGAAGTCCGTCTGAAGCAGGTTATAAGTTTAGCAATAGAAAGTAGCAATGCACTTACACTTACAGATGAGATAATAAAAAGACTTGGAAGTGAAAGTCTGCAGGATAAGATAGTAATTATAAAACTTTATGGATTTCTGGAACAGGGCAAAACATCAGATATAGATTTTTCTCGTATAGAAGATTACGTTAAGAAGCAAGGCGTATATGTCCTTCTAAAAAGCACGGCAAAGCTGCAAGTAGCCGAGCAGGAAATACTTATTGACCTTTCAGATTCGGTAAATATCGAAGAGCACATTCTGAAGAAGTTTTCAGACAGCAATCCAAGCAAGTTTAATGACCTCATCTTCCCTCTCTTTAAGTCTCTGCAGATAGACAAGGGAGAGGATGAGAAATCAGCAGTATTTGAGGATAGATTGCTGACAGAGGTGCGCAAGATTTTACAAATATGAAAATAAAAAAGATTACTTTAAAAAATATAAGAAGCTATGAACAGAGCACAATAGATTTTCCCGATGGCTCTCTCTTATTGGCGGGTGACGTCGGCTCTGGCAAGACAACGCTGTTATTAGCCATAGAATATGCTCTTTTTGGACTGCAGCCCGGACAGAAAGGTTCTGCTCTGCTTAGAGCATCAACAAATGCGGGAGAAGTAATGCTGGAGTTTGAGATAGACGGAAATATTGTTGTGATAGAACGGCATCTGAAAAGAGAAAACAAGTCAATAACAAATGACTATTCAGCCATTACTTTAAACGGAGACACTTTGGAATGTTCGGTAACAGAACTTAAAAGCAAGATTCTTTCTTTGCTGGGATACCCTGGAGAATTCATCAAAAAAAACAATCTTCTCTATCGTTATACTGTCTATACACCGCAAGAGCAGATGAAGCAGATTATAACTGAAGATTCGGAAACAAGACTTAATGTCTTGCGCCACATATTTGGCATAGATAAATACAAGAGAGTCAGGGAAAACTCTTTAATTGTAATTAATAGCTTAAAGGAGGAGACAAAGGTTCTACAGGGGGAATTGAAGTCTCTTGATTTTGATAAAGCGCGCGCAGAAGTTTTAAAAGAGAGAGTAATATTATTAGAGCAGAATTGCAGGGAGAAAGAAATTTCTTTCACAGAAAATATATCTACTCGCAAGCAGCTGGAAGGAGAGCTTCAGGATTTAGAGAAAAACATAAAGGAAAAAGAGAATTTTGAGAAGGAAGTGGAGAAAACAGGAATTATTATTTCTTCAAAGAATGAACAGATAAAATCCTTAAACAAAGAACTTGCAGAAATATCAAAGTCTCTTGAGGTTGCAGGAATTCAATTCAATGAGACAGAATATAATAATTCTATATCTCTTCTCAATCAAGAGAGAAGCAATCTTGAATCTTTGCAGGCGGCATACGTCTCAACAATAAGCCGCATAACTTCTCTGGAGGAGGCAAAAGAAGAGAATGAGGAAAAAAAGAAAAGAATATTCGGCATGAGATTCTGTCCTGCCTGTCTGCAGGATGTTCCGGAGCCGCATAAGCACAATATAATCAATGAAACAGAAACAAAAGTGGTGCAGATAGAAAAACAGCTTGTACCTCTAAAGGGAGAAATCTTCTCGCTTTCATTATCCATAAAAAATTCCAAGCAAGATATATCAAGATACGAAAAAGATAAATTAGAGCACGAAATAAGGAAAGCAAGACAGTCTTATATAGAGAAACTAAGGGTCAAAAAATCAGAGATGGAAAAATCAAAAGATGAGCTTGAGAAGGATATATCGTTTCTTTCAAGCCACACTTCAAGTTTAAAGGAAAACATTCTTAAATTCTCTAAATATGAATTGTTATACAGAAAGAAGGAAGAGGAGCTTAAGAAAGCATTTGTCACCGAAAAGAACACTGAAATATTAATCGCGGAGCTTAGAAAAGAGATAGAACTGACTGAAAAGGAAATCTCACAGTTAAGAGACGTCATCTCAAATAAGGAATTGAGGGGGGAAAAACTCGCAGAACTTGCTTCCCTAACGGACTGGATATCAAATTACTTTTCAAATTTAATTAATTTTACTGAAATGCAGATTTTGCTAAAATTAAGAAGAGAATTTTCAAGAATATTCAGCAAATGGTTTCACATGATTGGAGGAGAATCATTCGAAGTTCAGCTTGATGAAAATTTTACACCCCTAATAATGCAGGGAGAAGTTGAAATGGATTATTCTTTTCTTTCAGGAGGCGAACGTACAGCAGTTGCTCTAGCGTACCGGCTTGCCCTTAATCAGACAATTAACTCCGTTCTTAGTCAGATTAAGACTCAGGACATAGTTATACTTGACGAGCCGACGGATGGATTTTCAGAGGCACAGATAGAGAGAATAAGAGATGTTCTTCAGGAAGTTACAGTTAAACAGCTTATTATAGTCAGCCACGAGCAGAAAATAGAGGGATTCGTAGACCACATAATACATCTGCGCAAACAGGGAGATATTTCAGAAGTAGATTATAAAAAAGACTCTCTAAAACAGAGTAATTTGGCATAAAAGGGCAGCACAGCAAGAGTATGCGATAATATGGATAACTGCCAGGTTAGATTACATATTTGTACACATTTCTCTATCTAGATAATCGATGAAAGCATAATATAATTATAGTGATAGAAATTAATTTTCGGTAGCCTAGGACATATGTCCTGACCTAGGACACTTATTTTAGAAAGGATATCTAAGAAAAATCAGGAAAAATAATCAGTCCGTAAACCAAAAAATCTGACAAACATTAAATATTCTGCCGGATAATGCCTTAAATTCCAACTTTCCAGCCAACCAAAAAACTTAAATACTTAGCTCTGATAAAAAATTTAGAGGCTTTGAGTTCTAATGATGAACAACGATATTGGTCAGAATATGCTTAAGTCAAATACCAGCATAGTAGGCATTGTATGCAAAGACGGAGTAGTCATAGGTGCAGATCGCCGCACTACAGCAGGAAGCATAGTCATGAATAAGTCTAAGCAGAAAATAAGAAAAATAAACGATTATTTGGTAGCCTCTTATACGGGAGGAGTTGCAGATTTAGAGCTAACTAACAAAGTTATCGCCGCAGAGCTTCGTCTTAAGGAGTTAAAAACAAAGTCTCGCCCCACAGTAGAGGAAGCAGCCAATCTCCTAGGTATGATAATTTATAGAAATATAAGGACCCCGACAATGATTCCAAGCATAGTCGGCACTCTAATAGGGGGAATAGATGAGAATGGCAAGGCTTCGTTGTATACTATTGAACCAGCAGGAGCGGCTATGGAAGTTGAGGATTACGATGCCAACTTCTCTTCAGGCATGCCTTATATTTTAGGATTCCTTGAAAGAGCGTATAAGAAAGACCTAGCTGTAAAAGAAGGAATAGAGTTAGCTAAGGAATGTATAAAATCTTCTACCCAGCGCGATGTAGGTTCAGGTAATGGTATTGATGTATATTCAATCACAAAAGAAGGCATCAAGCACGTTGTTTCTGAAGAAATAGTAGCAGAATATAAGTAATTTTTTATCATGGCAGACATTTTGAAGAGTATAAAAGACGAACTACCAAAAGTTGTAAGCGATGCGAATTTTGAAGGAGCGAACATAGTTCTCTACACCTCAGACAAGGAATTTTTCAGGACTGGAGAATCTAAAGTTAAGGAAGTAGTGGACAAAATTAAGAAGAGAATAGAACTTCGGGCGGAGAACAAAATTCTTGCAAGCGAAGACGAGACTGAAAAGACCATCCGCGCAATAGTGCCTGAAGAAGCAGGGATAGAAAATATTATATTTGATGTTCAGCGCAGCACAGTCGTAATAGAAGCAAAAAAACCTGGCATGGTTATTGGAAAGCAAGGCTCAATACTTCAGGATATAAAGCGCACCACTTTCTGGTCTCCAACAGTGCAAAGAAGTTCGGCTATTCCAAGTAAAATTACTGAAAAGATACGCTCGGTACTCTATGCTAATAACACTTATCGGCGTAAGTTTCTGCATGAGATAGGTAAGAAAATATACAACGAGTGGAACCCAGAAAAAATGGATATGTGGGTGCGTCTTACTTATTTAGGTGGTGGAAGGCAAGTCGGCCGTTCTTGTCTTCTTCTTCATACTCCTCGTTCCAAAGTTCTTCTTGATTGCGGAATAAATCCTGCAATTTCCGAAGGGCAGGAAAGATTTCCATATCTTAATGTTTGTGAAATAGGAGATTTGAATACGGTGGATGCTATCATTCTCTCTCATGCACACATAGACCATAGCGGGCTCATCCCATATTTATATAAGATGGGATATAAAGGCCCTGTTTACCTGACTGCTCCAACTCGGGACATCGCCGCCCTTTTAGCTTTGGACTTTGTGGGAGTAGCATATAAACAAGCAGCTTCCCCTCTATACAGGGCAGAAGATATCAAGGAGATGGTCAGGCATTCCGTCTGTCTGGAATATGGGGAAGTCACAGATATAACGCCAGACATAAGGATAACTCTCTATAACGCTGGACACGTTTTAGGTTCAGCGCAAGTGCACATAAACATAGGGAATGGTCTTCATAACTTAGTTTATGGAGGTGATACAAAATATGCGAAAACGCGTCTTCTCGACGCAGCCGTGAATCATTTTCCACGCATAGAAACATTAACAATAGAATCGACTTATGGCTCAAAAGATGATGTTTTGCCGCCTAGGCAGGAAATGGAGCATAAATTTATAGAGATGGTGAAAGAGACCATTTCACATAATGGAAAGATTCTTCTTCCAGAATTAGGCCTTGGGCACGCACAGGAGACAGTTCTTAGAGTAGAAGAGGCAATTCGTACAGGAGATCTTCCCAAGGTCCCGGTATATATAGATGGAATGGTCTGGGATATAACTGCTATTCATACAGCTTATCCAGATTTCTTGAGTGCCTCTGTAAGAAGCCAGATTTTTCAGGATAATAATCCGTTTATATCAGACATTCTCAAGCGTGTAGGAAGTCCTGCAGAGCGCAAGGAAGTCCTTGAGGGAGGACCTTGTATAATTATTGCAACATCAGGTATGTTGGTTGGAGGAGCTTCAGTAGAGTACTTTAAGAATTTAGCTAGCGGAAATAATAACTTAATAGTTTTTGGTTGTTATCAGGCAATAGGCTCTCTTGGGAGACAAGTTCAGGAAGGAGCTAAAGAAGTGTTTGTAGACAATGAGAAAGTCTCAATTAATATGGGGGTGGAAACGATAAGTGGTTTTTCAGCGCACTCTGGAAGAAATGAATTGCTGCAGTATGTAAGCAGAATGACTCCTAGACCAAAGAAGATAATAGTCAACCACGGAGAAGTATCAAAGAGTTTGGATCTTGCTTCAACTTTATATAAACTAAATAGGGTTGAAACTGTCGTTCCTCGTAATTTAGAGACCGTCAGATTAAAATAACCCCTAAACTTAAAAACACCTCTGCTCTTATTACTACATGAAACATTCTGCAATCATTACTTATATTCTAGTGGTGATGTTTTTAATCGCACAAATTATAGGCTTGGCAGTCATAGCAGCATATTCTCCAGTCATAGAAGAAGTTCAGGATGAAAACGGAACTATATTAAATGTAACTCATTATAATATGCCTTACGGCACAAATCCTCCACAGGATACAAATGAGAAATATACTCTTATCTCCATAATAACTGCTTTCATTATAGCACTTGCTTTGATGGTCCTTTTGATGAGCCTTCGTGCAGAGACCTTTCTAAGAATTTGGTTTTTTGTCGTAGTGGTTCTTGCAATAGGCATAACCATAAACGCTGCAATTCAATCTATACCTTATTCTTCATTTATTGCCCTGCTAATTTCTCTGCCTTTGGCGTATCTTAAGATATTTAAGAGGCATATAGTAGTTCATAATTTTACAGAGCTTTTAATTTATCCGGGAATTGCATCTATATTCGTTCCTCTATTGAATATCTGGACTACACTTATCCTTCTGGTAATTATTTCCCTTTACGATATTTACGCTGTTTGGCATACCGGATTTATGCAGAAGATGGCGCGTTATCAGATAAAGAAACTGCGCGTATTTTCAGGTTTGTTCATACCATATATTCACAATAAAATAAAGTTAATAAGAAGTAAATCAAACGCCTCAAAAAAATCCATAAAGGTAAATGTTGCTATCTTGGGCGGCGGAGATATAGTATTTCCAATTATTGTTGCAGGAGTAGTTTTGCGCCAGTTCGGTCTTGTTCCGGCAATAATAGTTTCACTTGGGGCAACTATCGCTCTTTCCATACTATTTTACTTTTCAGAAAAAGGGAAGTTTTATCCTGCAATGCCCTTCATATCGGCAGGATGTTTCGCTGCCATAGGGCTAATTTACATAATATACTAATAGGTAGGATACTATTTTATAGTTACAACAATAGAAAAGTTTAAATACTCCGAATTTTGTTACTATCTCATGACAGACGTAAATAAAGGCAAATTTTCCAATATGAGTACTGCGAAGAGGATTTCTCCAGGTGGTCCTGTTTTTTCTTTATTTAATTTTAACTATGCCTTTGAAGGCAGAGAGGAGACCCGTTAAAATGATAATTAAGCAGGAACTAGTTAAGAGAATAAAGGACTACTTTAATCTTAATATTTACGAAACTAAAGTCTGGCTAGCTTTGCTTTCAAAAGGCATAGCTTCAGCCGGAGAGGTATCAGAATTATCCGGGGTTCCAAGAAGCAGAACATATGATGTCTTAGAGTCTTTGGAAAAGAGAGGATTTGCAATAACTAAGATAGGAAAGCCAGTTAAATATATCTCTATAAAACCAACAGAAATAATTGAGAAGATGAAAACTAAGACTATGAATGACGCACATGAGAGAGTTAAAACTCTTTCAGAACTTAAGGCAACATCGGAATATGCAGAGCTTGAACAACTTCATAACTCCGGCATCTCACCAATAAAATCGCACGAAATCACAGGCTCATTAAAAGGCCGTTCAAATATCATGGGGAAGATGCGCGATTTAGTTGAGAACACAGAGAAAGAACTTGTGCTTTGCACATCAATTGTTGACTTTGAAGACAAGAGCCGTGTTCTAGTGCCCGCATTAGAAAAGCTATATAAAAATAACATAAAGATTAAGCTTGCACTTTCAGGCGACCCGGAGAGAGTAAGAAGGTTTACTACAAGATTAAATATAAAATCAAGGCAGACTGATAATCCGGGCAGATTTATAATTTCTGACAAGAAACAGGCTCTCATCATGATAACTCCTGAACATTCAGAAGAGGAAATGGGTGTATGGTTGAACTCACCATTCTTTACAGAATCTTTGGCTAATATAGTAGAAAATGCCTTGAAAAACTCACAGAATCAATAATTCAACTGATTCAGCACCAATCTCAATTATATTTCTCTTATACTTGTTAATAATGTCCTCTAAAATCTTTCTATCTGCTTTCATAGGTTTTTCTATAGCATAGATTACTCCATTTTTAACAAATGTTTTTCTATGTTCTTTTTTGAAAGCAGAAACATTCTCCTTCATAGATATGGGAGGTCCGCGTTTTATTGATTTCTCAAACTGCTTTACTGCATAATAAGTATCAGCGTAATCACTTCCTTTATAAATGAAAACATGATTAATCACCTCAAATCTCTCTCTTATGCGCGACAGTAAAAAACTATGCACTTTTTTTAGTTTTGTTCCTGCAATATCTCCGTGCTGCCCACGGGTTAAGATTTTTAGGTGAAATAATACGGCATTTTTCTTTTCAGCTTCTAATTTTATCTTCTTCTCACTAATTTCTTCATATCTAAAAAAAGATTCATTAGGTTTCTTGAGAAATCTCTTTAGGGCGGACTGGAATTTTATGAATGTTTCATCGCTCAAGGCGGCAAGGACATTTCTTTCTTTCCAAGTCGGGTCAACAAGTACAATTGGACTTTTGAGTTTGCTCTCATTCATGCTTACTGCAATCTCGTCTTTGTTTTTATATTTCTTTTCAGGATCCAATATTATTTTTTCTCTGGAATTGGCTATTTCCCTGGCCATCTTTAAGAAAGAGCCATAATTTATAATCAGGCATTCTATTGCATATCCGGAGAAACCGCGTACATAACTCTCAGCTCCATATACTCCCTGTGCTTTGCAGAAAGCTTTGGCAAATATAATCTCATTTCTTATTTTAGGATTTTTTTTGATTTTCTTCTTAATATAATACACATGGGAGTAGCTCATGTCAGTAACATTATTTATTTCATAAGGGCTGTTCACGTGTTTTACAGGGATTACCTCTAAGACGATATTTGAATTTAATTTACCGTCCAGAGAATTCTGCCGCAGAATGGCACAATTATCAGAATTCACGGTAATTCTAAAATAATCCCTGCTTCCATGGATGATTTCCATTTCTCCAATGCCTTCTGATATCTTCCGTATTGCCGGCTCCAGCTTGCTGTATATTTTATCTACCTCGCCTTTGCATCTGATAAAAATATCTATATCATAAGTCTTGTCTTTAACTAAAGTCTCTCTTGCAAAGCTCCCTCCAACAAATACGCCGGCATTTATCTTTCTAGCATCTATTTCTCTTTTTAGCGTTTTAGTTACTCTCTTGACAATATCTTTTAAGAAATCAATTTCTTCTTTTGAAGGATTTAATTCCATAATATCAGCTATTTTTTTCATCATACTGAAGTAATCAGCATTGCTTTTTAAATTGTCCGATGTCGAAGTGTCTGACAAACCACGCACTTCAGTGCGTGGAACACTTCGATCACAAGAAAATCCGAAGGATTTTCTGATATTACTTTTCAAGAGGGCTCAAATCAACAATATATTTGCCATCTTCTAGCTGGTAAACATGCGGTTTAGTTTGGCTAAATAGTTTTGCAAGGTCAAGAAGATATTTTCCGGGCTTGACTATTTTTATGCTCTCAAAATCAAGGAAAACCGGCACAGAGGTGTCAGTTTCAAGTCCGGCAATTTCCCTTACATCTTGTTCTATCTGTATTTTCTCTTCTTCACTAAGCACCGGAATGTCTCCTGCACTTGCTTTCTGTCTTAATATCTCCTGATATTTCTCATCTTTCATATAGAAGAAAAATTTGCTCCCACATGCACATCCATTTAATATCTCTTCAGAGCCGTCTCTGTAAGTTTCAGAGCAGTGAACACACCTATATGCCATAGAATCCCAAATTTACAAGGCTTAATAAATATTTATGTGAATCTGAAAAACTAAACTAATCATTCAAGAGAAGCTCTATCTTTTTAGGGTCCCTCTTTATTTCCTTGATTATAGAAGCAGGACCAATTACTGTAAGAGCACTGCTGTCGCCAACAAGTCTCTTTGCTATCCCATATTTCATCTTGCTTAACATAGAGCTATCTTTAAGATCCGGCTCTATAACTGCTAGCTCTATTCCTTTGAAATTCTTTATGTGGTCTACAAGAGCCATAGTATCTTCAATGAGCCGGGCTTCTTCTTCAGCGCGCAGTCTTCCATGAAGAAGGACTATCTTGTTGCTAAGAACTAACGAAAGAATCTTCTTAACTCTCTCTGAAATGGAAAGCGTCTGCACTTCAGAGTAAGGTATAACCTGCAGACTTAAACCCCTTATCTTTTTATCTTTAGTCTTCATGTTCTTTTAGCCAGTTCAAAAAGTTCAGCGTAAAAACCATCAAGATTAGTTCCTTCTTTGGCAGATATCCCGACTACTTTGTATTCTGGAAATGCAGCCTGAATTTTCTTTATATCCGCCTTGCGTAAATCTATTTTGTTAGCCACTATTAGTATAGGTATTTTTCTGGCAACAAGATTGCCAATTATTGTAATGTTGACTTGAGAATAAGGATTTTCACTTGCGTCCAAAACCACAACAACTGCATCCATGTCATCAAGCCATTGTATTGACTCTATTATTCCTTGAGTAGCTTCTTTAGCTCTTTTTTTGGCTTCGCTTTTTTTCACACCATAATGGAGAAAATCTTCGTAATCTATTTTTGTTGCAATTCCAGGTGTATCTACCATCTTGAAAGTAAGTGTTTTGCCTTTAAAATTAATTTCTACTTTCTCCTTAAACTGCACATGCCTTGTTTCATGAGGAATTCTGCTTACTACCCCTATTTCTTCTCCAGTCCAGTCTTTGCATATTTTATTTGCAATTGAAGTCTTTCCTGCATTAGGAGGCCCGTAAAAACCTATCTTTATGCTTATCTTCTTTCTAAACATTCTGTTCAGAAGCTTGCCTGAAAATTTTATAATTCTCTTGAACATATCACTTTAAGAGAAAAGTGTTTTAATAAACCTTACGCTCGCCGCCCATTCTACGCTTCTCCATCTCCTCAAGAATTTTTCTTTTCTCAATAGAGCGGAAGATAGGTATTTCAAACATGCCTGTTCTTTTTCCATCTGCTTTCTTAAAGGCATAAGATGCCTGTTCTCTGTTCCATCCATTATCTATTATTTTCTTCCTGGTAGAATTATCTTCATTGCCAGTCTGTCTTGCATTATATATGAAGTGAATCAGATTATAAATATCATCAGAACTTTTGAACAAATATCTTTCGTATCTGCGCTTGTACCATTCTTGCAACGCTATATAAATTATCAATGCACCAACAATTAAAATAGTAATAAGGGCTATAAGAGTTCCTCTCGGAAATTCTCTTTCTCCTATTGAGAAAGACCGGGATTTGTAATTTCCTATCTTTTCCAAAGGTGGAGAGATATACATTCCTAAATCTTCCATAGCGACTTCTCCCGACAGTGCAAACTCTAGGGCGTTTTGGTTAGAGAGAGAAACAGCAGTTCCCGAATAAGACTCTGAATTTATTGCCTGGGCATTGTATTGGGAAGCAAAATTTATTTCTTCATAAGGATAGTCTATAATGAGAAACTCTTGGTTAGATTCCACATCGCTTATCTTTTCCAGATTAATCTTGAAGGAAGTCGCAATAGGAGTTTTATCTCCGCTTTCATCCAGAGAAGATATTATAGAATACTCAACACTGCTCTTATAATTTCTGTTGTTCCAGTCTATTAGATTAAGTTTTAATTCATCTAATTTTTCTTCTGAAATAGATTCATTGCTCAATCCAACAGAATATTCCGGGGCGATTGCGGAAAAGCCCAGTTCAAGAGGCACGAGCCCGCGTTCAGATATTTGAATATCATATGGAATGTTTAAATTGGTTATTTGTTCTATTAATCCAACATAGTCGCTCTCATTTAATCCAGAGCGCGAAATATTTTCTAGCTCCGCAATATTCTTCTCCTGTAAACTGATATTCAGTCTTTCATCCAATAAATTTCTGGCAGGAACACTTAGAACAGCCATTGACTTTTTTATCCTGATTATATTGGATTTGGACTGATTGATTAACTGATTAACCGATGACGAAGCATTTCCAACATTAATCTCTATTTCTTTGGTCACACTTGCTCCTTGTGGCCCTCTTGCAGATACCATCAACGTATAATTGCCTATTTCAGAATATCTATAGATTGCTTTGTTTCCCGAAGTTCCAACTTCAGGACTTCCATCTCCAAATTCCCAAACAGACGAGCTTATATTGACATTGGATATTATCGTGAACATAGTAGGAATTCCAATATTAACAAATATGGGTCTGATAGAAAATTCAAATCCTTTTTTCAGAGTAATAGGTATAGCTGTAGAAAATAATGGGTCTGCTCTCCAGTAAATCTGGAGATTTTTCTGGTTAGAATCTACCGGAATATTAAACTTAGCATGTGAAAGCTCAATGTTTAAAGGTCCATTTGAGGATATCTGGGATGGAGAGCCATCAAGTCGGTTTACAGCCCCTCCTTGTATTACTTCATTTCCAGAGCGGTAAATCAATGTGCTGTTTATTATGCTTAGCTCTTGGTTTATTCCCTTTATTTTAATAGGTATAATGCACCCATCTGAACAATCTCTCCCATATATAGATTCAATGTATAAGTCAGCTTCTTCAGCCAGCAATATACCATATATTTCGTTCAGTGTTTTTGATATGCTTAAATTTCTTATAGAGTTAAAAGCAAGTGGCCTTACAAATACTTCATAATCTCTTTTAGGGTTAAATTCAAGTCCGCTTCCTCCGCATGACGGGCTTGACTGTTCAGAACGAATAGAATATTCTCTATTATCTGATTCGGCATAGAGGCATACAACATGGTCACTTTCTGAAATTATGCTCCAGTTCACAATACATTTCGCTGTCTGCTTTCCAAGCCCCGGAGAATTGACTGTACAGCTATCTAGAAAATTGCTCTCATTATCAAATAATTCAAATATTATTTTGCTCTGATTATTGGTAGCGTTTATTATCGCTCCAAGTTCATAAGAAGGAGCAGATTTTAAGTATATTTTAGTGCATGAGGGTTGAGGTGTGAGAATTACATCTTTATAGCTTAAAATTTGTAAAGAATTATCAAAGCATCCGTTGGATTCTATCGGACAGGAAAGCTCCGATTTAACATAATCTATTGCAGATAGTTCAATATCTTTGTTGTCCAATGGAATAATTCTTATGGGAGTTGTACAGCTAGGACCATTGGAACTTGATATGACTAAATCTAATTCTTCTATGGAAACATCAGCATCGTTAATGACAAATCCGGCAAAAGAATCGCTCCCATTGATAATCTGCACTCTATTTACCTCCCCTTTCGCTTCATAAGTATCTCCACATCCGGGATAACTGCAATTATATTCAACTCCCTCTTCATAATTATTTGCATTAAGGAGACTAAACAAGCTTATCTCGCCTAGAAAATTGCTTTTTATAATACTTGATGCAGGTTCTCCCGTAAATCTTACTTTAATCTTTCCCTCAATATTTTCTCCGGTAGTGTATGTTCTCTTTATTGTCTCATTATTAAGGGTGACGCTTGCTTCTGCAAATGCTCCTACAATAACCACAACAAGAAGAATCACAATCAACACCTGTTTTTTATCCATATTCCCAAGAGTTAGTTCTCATTTAAAAATATACCGAAATCATGAATCCACACTAATTTTTTGCGTCCGCTCGCTCGGAATCGAGGGAAACCAACCCCCCAAAAACATAGCCGTCGCCGCTGACGATCCAGCCGTCGCCGCCGACACACAACCTGCCGCCGTCAAGACCCCAGTCGGAGCCCAAGCAAACAACCCTCACAATAAGTTCATTAACTGAATCAAATCCAGAAACATTAACCCCTTTAGGATATTCAGTATCATTTGCAATAGGAGATAATATATTTGCTTTCTTATCTGAAGTATGAACTAATCCTCTTGCAAGTCCGCCTTCTAAAAACTTTCCGTGTTCTTGTACGCCTCGCTCAAAAGAACCATATGGAACAAAAGAAGTATCTCCATCAAGCAAGTATATTCCATTTACTTTTCTTACTCTATTAAGATGCCCTTTAAGCTCTCCATCATCTTGAATTATATTTCCTTCTAAATCTCTTAAAGGATTTATTAATCGTTATACCCTAAGGTCTTGCCTTAGGGTGAAAGCTCCAGCAGAATATTAAAGTCAAACCAGTTAGTTCCTCAATGGATGAACTGGAAAAATCGGCACATAAAATATTCAAGCTAAAGTATC
>Ga0209541_10000102_pt1 | contig 147062 bp, 165 predicted proteins | sample RifCSPlowO2_01_FD_184027 | JGI IMG/M metagenome (GOLD analysis project Ga0209541, IMG submission 184027) | Groundwater microbial communities from Rifle, Colorado - Rifle CSP2_plank lowO2_0.1 (SPAdes) (version 2) | ecosystem: Environmental > Aquatic > Deep subsurface > Groundwater | place... | reverse complement strand
ACTTTTTTAACTAGTTTGTTTTGTTTGTCCATGGAGGACTTCTACTCCTCCCCCATTGAGCCTCACGGCTCATGGGTTATAAATCTTCAGAATCAAGATTTAGGACAGAGCTAGATTTATAGTAACCTTTAAAAAGGCATTTTGAACACTCTTGTACACAGTTCTTTCCTAGCATACAGTTCATAAGGGAAGAACAGGTATAGACTATGGCAACAAAGAAAGTTGGTTCTGCAGGAAGATTCGGTAGCCGTTATGGTAAAACTATTCGAGTTAAAATAGCTGAAATAGAGAAACGCCAACGAGGAACACATGTTTGTCCTTACTGCAGCAAGCAACAAGTTCGCCGTGTAAGCTTAGGCATTTATGAATGCAGAAAATGTCGAGCTAAATTTACTGGAAGAGCATATACTCTAGCATAACACCATGACCACTAACACAACCTACAAATGTTTCTCCTGTGAAAAAATAGTCAAACAGGAATATGTTAAGAAGAAAATTAGATGTCCTTATTGCGGTTATAAAATTCTTTACAAGCCACGTACTAGCACTGTGAAGATTCTTGCGAGGTAAACCATGGCTGCCAATTCTGCCGCTGAGGAACAGATTGCTCACCTTCAACAGCAAGAACAACAACTTCAACAGATGATTTTACAGAGACAAACTATGCAATCACAACTCTTAGAAACTGACAATGCATTGGACACTTTACAAAAAACAGAGGAAAAACCCTTTAAGATGGTTGGTCCTTTATTGATTGCTATTGACAAAAAAGAATTAACTGAAGACTTAACTTCAAAAAAAGAAACACTCACTATTCGCTTAAAAAATGTAGAAGAACAAGAAGAGCAAATGCGCAAGAAGTTTCAAGAATTGCAAGACAAACTTCTTAAACAGATGCAACAGTAAAGGGAAGTGATTACTATGGACTTACAATTAATTATGGATTCATTGGCAACGATTGAGGAAGATAACAGCGTTCCTAAAAACGTTCGAGCAAAAATCAAAGATGCTATGAGTTTACTACTCGATGAGAACGGAAAATCAACTGCTATTAAACTAGACCAAGTTATGCAGCACTTAGACGAATTAAATGACGATCCTAATCTACCGCCGTACACGAGAACACAGATTTGGAGTGTTGTGAGCACACTTTCACAAAAACAATGATGCGCTATAGAAATCTTTATATATCAAGACCATGTCAGAGTAACAACAGGTGATAAAAAACATGCCACTCTTTTCCCGCATTAAAGAACGCCTAGGTTTTGGCGCACCAGTAGATGACTATGCGGAAGAATATGAAGACGATTTTGTCGAGATTGACACTAAGAAAGACATAGGCAATAGATCTAAGATTATTGTTCGCTCTTTTGTCTTGACTGAATTTGCAGACGTTAAAGACGCTTTAGATGCTTTACGAGAAGGCTATACTATTGCTTTAATCAATATCAAACCCTTAAGAGACAAAGATATGGTTGAATTAAAACGCGCTATTGAAAAGATCAAGAAAACCTGCGACGCTTTAGAAGGAGATTTAGCAGGCGTCAGCGAAAATTTCATTGTAGTCACCCCTTCCTTTGCTCATATCTATAGAAGTGTTGAAACTGAAGAAGTTAAAGCTTGAATTCTGAAATAACTACTAGCACTGCTTTGTCCTGAACAGTGAGAAGAATCTTTCAAAGCAAACCTTTTTAAATTTTCTTTTTCTAGCACTTGTATGCAAACTTTAGACGGACAGCCCTGCCCTATGTGTTTGAAAAAAACACTCACGCTTTCAGAGGACGCTATAGATATTCCTCCTTTTGGCAAATTTTTTGTATTCGGCATGCACTGTAAAGATCCCGAATGTACCTTTCAAAAATCTGATGTAGAGTCTGAACAACCTAGAGATCCTTGCAGAATTACATTTACTATTGAAAAAGACAAAGACATGACTGTGCGCGTGATTAAATCTTCTGCTGCAAAACTTTCTTTTCCTCAATTAAAGTTAAGCGTTGAACCTGGCGTAGATGCAGTTGGATATATTTCTAATGTTGAGGGAGTACTCCAGCGCTTCGAACAAGTTTTGAAAACTGAAAGAGATATTGCAGAAGAAGACGAAGACAAAACCAAGTGTAAAAATCTCTTGAAGAAGATTTGGAAGATTAAATGCGGGGATGTCCCAACGAAAATGGTTATAGAAGATCCTACAGGGAATAGTTTAGTGGTTTCTGATAGGGCTGTTGTTGAAAAATTGAAAGTGAAACAAGGAAAATAAACTTAAATTATGACTACAACTCAAAATACTTATGCTTATCCTGTTCAGATAACTCAACGAGTAACTATAACTTATGATGCATCACCAGCACATGTTGGAAAGCTAGAGTATGCAGTTGATTTTATTGTTCCTGAAAACACTCCAATTCTAGCAGCACTTGATGGTGGTGTTGTTGATGTCAAACAAGACTCTAATGTTGGCGGAGAAGATAAATCCTATGATACACAAGGCAACTATATAGAAATTCAACATGCTAAAAATGAATATTCCATCTATGAACATATTCGACAACAAGGTTCATTAGTAAAGATAGGAGATAAAGTCAAAACTGGTCAAATTATTGGTTATTCTGGAAAGACTGGCTGGATAGCACATTTAGGACCGCATCTTCACTTTGACGTACATATTTATCTTAGTAATAATCCAGAAGACTATCAAACATTAAAAATTCATTGGAAAGAATAATTATATAGCAGGGTTCCATTTCTTAGGGTGCATTCTAATATTTCCTTCGACATCGATTTCAAAACAATGATGGTGACCCGTATCCTGCACTCTGCGAGGTTTTCTCATTCCTATAGCTCTTACTGTCGCTTTTGAAAAAGAATTCATAAAGAACAACCATTTCTCTTCATTTATTATTTTCACTGGCACTTCAATTACTTCATTCACTTTCTGTCACTACACCTTCTCTTTCCAGTTTCATCATAATTTTATTTATCTGTTCTGTAGGGAGTTTTAGATCACTATAAACATCAAGCACATTAAAAGATTTGACGATTTTCTTTTTTCTTTCTTCTATAAATGCTCTTATTTGTATTTCTGCTTCTCTATCTGATACTTCTTGGATTTGATATGTGATTGTTCGCATCATTTTATTCTAAGAATATCTACTTCTTTATATATTTTGCTGAGAAAAATCCGGAAACTTTCCGAGATTTATAAAAATCCTCTATTCAGAAGATCTTCCCACGTAGAATCTCCGACCACAACCGCAAATTCTCTTGCTGTTAACAAAGGCTTTTCAAATTTAGCGACGTCTTCAATAGCAATACGAGGACATGCTAACTCAACAAAGACATCCACATTGTAAAGATTGACTAATTTATCATTGGTAATTTCATTCATTGTAATAACGACGTATTTCTTTCCAACTTTCTTGAGTCTCTCCATAGCATATTCCACTGAACCAAATTGCTGACCTTCTTTCACACCGACAATAATGCCAAAAGTTTTTGCTTCCTTTGCCTTTTCAATAGCTGCGAAACGTTGCTTGATAATTTTATTTCGCAATGCATCCATATTAGCAATTTCTTCATTATATGGGTCAAGTAAAATAATGGGTTTTGGTACTGCTAGAGCTGCACCTAATGCGTGAAAATTATTTCCTAAAATTAAGAAAGCTTCAATATTTTTACTGACTATTTTTAATGCATTATACTCACAGCCTAAAACCTGACCATCATAGAATGCATGTCCTTTTTTCAGAGGGATGATAACTTTCTTTCCAGCTTTCTCCAAGACTTCTTGCACTTTAGGCAATTGATGGAGATGTTGTACTGAGGCAATGAGACCAATATTAGTATAGGCTTTTAATTCTGGCAGTGTTTTTTTCAGTAACTTATCGATGTTTTTTCTATAATGTGCTTCTACATAGACTACTGGAAAACTTGGCTTATAAAAGGGAGCATGCCCATAGATGACAATTAAGTCTGCTTGGATAATTTTTGCTTCACTAATAGCAATGTCACAGGCGCCCCATAAAGGTTCACCTGAGACTACGACTTGGACTTTAGCTTTGTCTTGGATTAATTCTGCTAAACGAACTGCTTCTTTCTTGAGACCTTCAGGTACTTGCAACAATACTCTCTTTGGTTTTCGCTGCTTTAACTCCTTGAGGAGTCGTTCTTCTTCAAAGTCGTACATATGCAAAAAGCGCAACAAAAGGGTTATAAATCTTAGCGTTAGCTGTCTTCTGATGAAAGGGCATGAAAAGAGCGAGAAGATCATGAATATTGCCACTAAGCGAGGCTTCTTTTTTCCTACTGCTGAAATTTATGGTGCTAAGGCTGGATTCTGGACTTATGGTCATCTTGGAACCTTAATGAAACATAGATGGCAAGACCTCTGGAGAAGTTATTTTCTTGGATTAAGTCCTGATTACTATGAGATTGAGGGCGGTTATATTTTACCAGAAAAAGTCTTTCAAAACTCTGGACACTTAGCAAACTTTCATGATCCTTTAGTGGAATGTAAAAAATGTCACACTCGTTTTCGAGCAGATGATTTTGTTGAAGAACAATTAAAAATTAAAACATATGGATTAGACACTGCAGCGTTAGACAAATTGATTAAAGACAATACGTTAGCATGCACTAATTGTAAATCAAAAGATTTTGATACAGTCAAATGGTTTAACATGATGTTCCAGATGCAATTGGGGGCTACTAAAACTGAACCTGTCTACTTATCTCCTGAGACTGCACAAAACCCGTTCTTATCTTTTAAACGAGAGTTCATGGCTTTACGCGAAAGAATTCCTATGGGACTAGCGATGATTGGCAAAGCATTTAGAAATGAAATTAGCCCAAGACAAGGATTTTATAGACTCAGAGAATTTTGGCAAGCAGAACTCCAAATATTTTTTGATCCAGCAACGATTAATGAGTGTGTAGATTGGAAGTCTGTTGAAAAATATAAATTACAAATTGCTTTCGCTGAAAAAGGAAAAGCTGGAGCAGTTAAAGAAGTTACTTGCGACGCTTTAAACAAAGAGAAACAAATTCCTAAGTTCTATACTTATCACATGGCTAAGATCCAACAATTTTATCTAGATAAACTGCAGATTCCCAAAGACAAATTTAGATTTAGAGAATTAGACAGCAATGAACGCGCATTCTACAACAAAATCCACTTCGATATGGAACTAGACTTGGAAACTTTAGGAGGCTTCAAAGAGGTTGGGGGTTGTCATCTACGCGGATCACATGACTTAGAAGGTCATCAGAAAGGATCCAATGAAAAACTAGAAGTCTTATCTGATGGGAAAAAGATCTTACCCCATGTTCTCGAATTAAGCTTTGGGATTGACAGAAATATTTGGGCTTTACTAGACATTAACTACAAGATGGAGAAAGAACGTGAATTCTTTACTTTGCCTGCTGTGGTTGCACCGATTCAAGTGGCTGTATTTCCTTTAGTCAATAAAGACAAGCTCCCAGAGAAAGCTGATGAAGTGTATGGTTTGTTGAAAGATCATTTTAAGACGGTTTATGATAGCAAAGGAAGTTTGGGAAAAATGTATAGACGTATGGATGAGATTGGCACGAAAGCTACAATTACTATAGATCATCAAACATTAAAAGATAACACTGTTACTCTTAGAGACCGAGATTCTATGCAACAAATAAGAGTATCTATAAAAGAAATATGTGAAAAAGTAAAAGAATTTTTACATGGAACATCTTTAGAAAAGCTAGGCAAAATTATTAACTAAATTTTGTTCTCTATCTTTACAAGACGATCTTCAATCCTAGATAATCTAAAATTTGTTGTCTTTAAATTCTCATCAATTCTCCCTAACTTATAACTAATACTAAATAAATAGACAATTAGTGCTGTAAGAATGGTATAAATCACTTGTGTCTCTGTTGGACTATGTCCTGTTAGCTTTAGAGAGAGTTGTATAATCAGAATAGTTGCAAAAATAACAATTAGTATTTGCAGAATAATGCTTATGACAGTTTCTTTTTTCATTGTTAAAAAAATCCTACTTTTGTGATTACATAGATAAGGAATAAGATAAATGCTATAAGAAGCAACCAATCCACTTTTGTTACCCATTGTCCTTTTTTCATTACAAGAAAGAGAATATGCTTCTTAATTAACCTTTCTGAGATTTTTCCGGAAACTTTCCGAGCAACAGCTTAATAAATCCGATTTTATCCGTAAATTTTGTGGGCCGGTAGTTCAGCTCGGTAGAACGCTCCCATGGCATGGGAGACTGTAAAAGCTCAATAGGCCTTGGGTTCAAATCCCGACCGGTCCACTCTTTATTTATTTTTGATATACCTAAGAATTTCTTTGATACAGTCTTCTATTGGCCTGTTTACATCTATAATATTACCATAATCAAATTCTGTTGATTTATTGTGTACAACTCTTGCCGCATCTTCACCGTGTGTTTTTCCCCGTTCAATGTCTCTTGATATACATACGTCCACAGGAGCTTTCAATGTAAAAACAAAATGTGGAAACTTTAGTTGTTTAATCAAGTCATCAATTTGCGATCTCCAGTAAAAATTGCCATCGAATATAACTATTTTACCACCCTCTAACATCCTTTCTGCTTTGGGAACAATTATTGCATTTGCTCTAAGAAAGCTTTTTTGTGCAATATATCCTTCTTCCTTATCTTTTGTTAAATCGTATTCGTCAAGAACTCTATCAATAGGAATGCATTCTGCGTTGAGATTCTTTGCTAGCTTTTTTGCTATAGTAGACTTCCCGCATCCCAAGGGTCCTCGAATAATAATGAAGAACATACCTTTAATCTCCGCTACACATATAAATACCTTTCACTTGTATTTTCTATGCAAATGTCAGACTGTCTCTTCTGTAAGATTGTCAAGGGAGAGATTCCTAGCTTTAAAGTCTATGAAGATGCACAAACACTAGCTATCTTAGATGTTGCTCCAGTCAATAAAGGACACACCCTGGTTATTCTTAAAGAACACTATGTAACTATTTTAGATACACCTGAAGAACTCTTAATGCCTGTTATTAAGACCATTAAGAAAGTAGCTGGCGCTTTAACAAAGTACGCTGAGGGCGTGAATATTACTGAAAATGTGAACAAGGCTGGCGGACAACTGATTAATCATCTGCACTTCCATATCATTCCCAGATATCTGCGGGACGGATTGCAACTCTGGCCATCACAAGGCGGCTATGCTAAGGATGAAGTTATTGCGACGTTGGCTGCTATTCGGAAACTTTTAAAAGAGTAGTTTAGCACGTATTTCTTATTGTCTCTGTAGCTCAGTCTGGTCAGAGTACGAGTTTCATAAGCTCGGGGTCGGGTGTTCAAATCACCCCGGAGACATACTCTTTATTGATTAATTCTCTTTCCTTTTTTTGTAGATTTATAGGCACTTCTCTTCGCATTTTTTCATATTGTTTATGGTATTTGAGAAATCCCTCATACTTTTTTTGATGTTTTGAATTGACAAATCCTATTAAATTCTGAAATAATCTTAAATTGTTAACTCCATGAAATTGGAAATAATAGTTCTGTCTCTTAGACCTCCAACCTTTACGAGGTCTAGGTTTTGCACTATGAAAGTTTCCTGTCAAACCTAAAGATCTTAGATACCTATATAGCACTAACATCAAGTCTTTATGTGTTGTCCTAATAACAACTCTAGGATAGAAATAATTATTATTTTTTGTTATTGATAAACAACCGTCCGTAGCTAAAAATCCTTGCACAATATATTTTTTTAAGTTATTTTTTTGAAAAGAAATCGGCAGTTGAATATCTATCCCTTTTTCTCCAATAGGAAAACCTGCCTTATGCATCTTATTAAAAAATTCTTCATCGCAAAAATTTAATTCTATTGCTCCATACTTAGGTTTTTCTTTAAGAGGAATCTGTTTCCCTCTAAAATGAACAAATAAAGGAATCACTACCTCTTCAAAGAAAGGTCTATCGCTATAATAATTACCAGTTACTGAAATAAAGTGATATTCCTTTCTATTAGAAATGCAGTAAGAGAGACACCCATCACCTAGCATAATCCCATACAGTAAAGCAAATTTTTCGCCTTCTTTTAATTCATTAATACTCATGCTACACAATAATCTATTTTAATTTATAAACTGTCTTCTGCTCTTTGAGAAGTAAACAGATACTAGAATATGACCATCAGAAGATATAATATATTTACTACAAATATTTATATACTTCTCTCTGACAAACTATTCTATGAGTTTAGATGACACTGTTCAAAAAGAATCTCCTGCCGTGGAACAACGCTCGTTACCAAGCTATTTATTAGAGACTATTCCTGGTCCGGGCGTGATAGGTTTGTGTGATTTCGGTGGGCGTCGAATAATATAGAAAAGTATAAAATCGTAAAACATATTATTTGATTATGGATAAATTAGAAATTATGAATGGAAAATACAAATCTCTTTTGATGGCAGATAAGATTAAAGCGGTAATAACCGATTTGGATAATACTCTTTGGTCTGGAATACTTGCTGAGAAACAGAAACTCGTTTTAAATGAGCAATATTATGAATTTCTAAAAACAATTTATAGTAAGGGCATTCAAATTATCATTGTTTCAAAAAATGATGAATCTGATGTTTTAAATGCTTTCAATAAATTGAAAATTGACAAAAACATATTTACTTTAATAGTATCTAATTGGGATCCTAAATATCTTAATATTGATAAGATTATACAACAAATGAATTTTAGACCTGAAACTATAATCTTTATTGATGATAACCCATTTGAGCGTAATGAAGTTAAAAGTAAAATTCCTAAGATTAATTGTTTAGATATTCAAGACTGGAATTTGTTGATGGGTTTACCCTATATAAAAAATAAGCAAGTTGAAAACAAATCTGAAATTAAAGAAAGGGTTAATAGGTACATAACCTCTTTTAAGGCAAATGAGTTGAGAAAAAACTTCAAAGAAGATATCGAATTTTTGAAAAGTCTTAAAAGAGAGTTGAGTATAGGGCTCATTTCACCAGATAATCTTGATAGGTTTACACGCCTTTTTGTTGTAACTCATAGACTTAACTTCAATCCGGGAAAATTAGAAGACTATGATATAGCCTTGGATTATTTATATAATAAAATAAACTCAGGATACAAACTTTATGCTATTTCTACAAGGGAAAATGATGTTTCTTTAGGATTAACTGGGGCCTTTGTTGTAAAAATTGAGGGAGATAAAGCTATAATTGAGAATGGCACTTTTTCATGCGGGATAATTGGAAGGGATTTTGAACAAAAAGCTCTTATTGCTTTAATAGATTTACTAAAAAAAGATAAAATTAGGAAACTTGATATTTTTGTAACCCTTACTTCTACAAATAAAAGAGTTAAAGAGATTCTTGAAGAGTTAGGTTTCAAGGATACTATAAGCAATGAAAATCAGATGATTTATAACATTAGTTTAGATAATTTTAAACCTAAGAAATATTATGAGTGGATTAAAATTTTGTCAATGCCTCCAGAAATGGACTATTTTGGAATACCCTCGGTTATCAATTTTTTTAATAAAATAGTTAAACCATTAATAAAGAAAAAATCTAATATAATTAATTTAGGTTCTGCTAGGGGAGAAGTCTTAGGTCACCTTCAAAAGGATGCTAAAGATGAGTTTTATAAATTTATTAAAAACTATAACATTCAATACACTAAATTAGATTTAGATTCTTATCCTGAAGAGGATAATCTTGTGGGTAATGCTGAAAATATGAAGAGCATTATTAAAGAAGAAAGCCAGGATTTAGTCATAGCAATAGAACTATTAGAACACACTGAAAGTTATTGGAACGTAATAAATGAAATGATAAGGGTCTGTAAGGTTGGGGGCTATATCTTTGTCACAGTTCCATCATATAATTATCCTAAACATGAATATCCTATTGATAAATGGAGAATAGGCCCAAAAACATTAAGTAACTTCTTTCCATCAACACATTTTAAAGTCATTAACTTAGAACTAGAGGGAAATGTAAAGGCTCCTAGAAGATGTATGATTCTTGTTCAGAAGTTAAATGTCTTTTCTCCAAATTATGGCATTCCAAAGAATGGAAAAACGGATTGGAGAACGGGGCTAACCCTGTTCGATTAGTTATCTATCACTCCAATCTCGACAATGCTTTTAAACTCAAACAATATTAGAAATATTGTACTAAAATTGTACATAAAACGGCTCACTAATATACCACAATAGCCTCATTGCTGGTATAAGACTTGGCGTTAATGCAGTTCGCCATCGCAGAGGACAGAGTACTCTTTATAGGAATAATGAAAATGAAGCATGGCAAGACATTTTTTCTTTCATGGGTCTTGTTTCACAAACTCCTGCTCGTCTAGCTTTATTTTTGATTGGTTGCTGTGCTGCTGATCTTTATCTTTAAATATTATGATGATTTTTTAAAGATAATAAATGCTCGATATGTTTCTTCTTGAGTTGTTGCATATGTTTTTTATCTGTAACTTTTTTTCGCAAGAGATCTGCAACATGTTCTCCGCCCAAGAGATGGGGAACAATAACATAATCTGCTCCTTGTTTGTATAATGCAAGCGCTTCTGGGACTGTCTTTGCTGTAGCATAAATTGTAGCTTTTTTGTTTGCTCTTCTGAAAGTTTGTGCAACTACCAGATTATCTTCAAAAAGATGAATGGTCGAAATAACGGTTTTTGGCTTGTATTTTTTTAATTCCCGCAGGATTTCATCATCACTGACATCACCATAAAGACAGGGAATATTTCTTTCCATGAGACTACGAATAATTGCTGGATTATAATCGACTACTAAACATTTTATTTTTTGCTCTTGCAGATGTTTTAAGACATTATACCCTATACGATGATATCCTAAAAGAAGCATGTCATATTGCTTTTCTTTTGTATGTAAAGATAATCTTTTTTCATGGACATGTTTGCGTTCACACCACCTCATGAATGGAGCACAGTAGGCATAGATCTTATCCCCATAAGTAATCATGTAAGTTGAACCTGCAATAGTGATAATGCCTACTAGAGTAGTTAACCCGAGTATCTCTTGAGGGATATGTCCTAATTTTACACCTAAGGCTATCATAATCAAAGAGAATTCACTAATCTGCGCAACGATCAATCCTGTTAAGAAACTTGTTCTAGAACGATAGCCTAGCATTCCCATGAGTATAATTACGACTAAAGGATTGCCTATTAAGATGAACAAAGACAAGATGATTGCAGGGAGAATCAGTGCAGTAGCACCAGTAAATGTTAATTGTGTTCCTAAGATAACAAAGAAAATAATGATGAAGAAATCACGCAGAGGTTTCACTTTGCCAGCAATATCTAAACTAAAGGGAAGACTTGCCAAGGTGACTCCAGCGAGGAAGGATCCTATTTCAATGGATAACCCAAATTGTTCAGCAACTAACGACAATAAGAAACACCAAGCAATGGCAATCAAGTAGAGTAATTCTTGTGAGCGAGCAACGACATCAAAATATTTTTTGAAAAGTTTTTGTGCAAAGAAAGCAATAAGGAACAGAGCAATGCCTTTGAGTATTAAAGGTAAAAATGTTTGTGCGCTAATATTTCCGCCATCTGATGCAACGATGAAGATCAATAAAAAGATAGCAATAAAATCCTGTACTAACAAAATACCGATAGCAATTTTTCCATAGAGAGCATCGAGATCATTTTTGTCTGTTAATAGCTTGACTACAATAATAGTGCTGCTAAAAGTTAAGGCAATTGCAAGATAGAGTGCTGCCAGAGGATCAAATCCAAGCCATCTGACTAAAGGATAGCCAATGGCTGCTGTGAAGATCACTTGACCTAGTCCCGTAATAAGAGAAGTTTTTCCTACTTCCTTGAGAATGCGCAGATCCATATTGAGACCTACAATGAATAAGAGAAGAGCAATACCTACTTCAGCAAGTGACTGATACGCTTCCGCAGACAATAATCCTTGAGAGAACTGCGCGATGAGCAGACCTGTCGCGATATAAGCAAGAATCAAAGGCTGCTTGATAGCGCGGCACGCTACTCCTAATATAGACGCGATGATTAAAATGATTCCCAATTCAGCAAAAACACTAACCAATTCTCCACCTCTTTCTCCTTTTCTAAGACTTGAAATGTTTATATATTTATCTTAAGGCTCACAGACGAAAAGGTTATATAGCTCTTCTTTGACAACTTTTTTATGAATCTCCAAGATCGTCAACGACAAGAATTAAGCAGTTTACTTGTTGGACTTTCTATTCCAAAATTCGATGATCTAGATCCTCAGCCTCTTTCTCTTACTACAACTACTTTTGGTTTACCTGATTTATTCAAGAGACTTACAGCAGCTACAGTAGTTATTCTTACTTATACTTTAGTTCCTCCTCTAAAGCACCCAAAACAACATTATCCAACAACTCAAATTCGCTCCCCACGTCAAGTTCCTTTAGATCGTTTTAGGAGAACACCTGATCAGGAAGGATGTTCTTTTGCAGGAAAGGTTTATTGCAATTATTGATTTATTTTCTCTTCAGAAATAATTCTATAGTACTTACACGAATTAATTTTCCTTCTTCATTGGTAAATTGTTCAGAATTAGTTTTAATATCATGAATATGGACTTGATTATCTAAAAACCTTTTCATAGCAACTTCCGCGATGTCTACTGCTTTGGAGATAAACTTTCCACGAGCTTTGATAGCTACCTCTGGCGCATTATGACTGGTAAACTGCATAACAATACCCGTGACATAATTCATCAAGGGCTTACTACCTACAAAAATAGTGTGATCGTTTTTGGTCGGCGTTATTTCTTCTCCGCCTTTGTCACTTTCTGTCACCATTGTGTTTAAAGTAGTATTGGTGAAGAAAGCATTAGATATAAGCTTTATCGTGGTCTAGACATAGGTTTTCCATATCTAGGAGTACGTGAAGCTAGAGGAGACATCTTTGGCTTAGGCTTACTGCCTGTAGTTTTCTGCTTGGATAAACGGGCTAAATACCCTGCGATGATGTTGCGCATTTTCTTGTTTGGGTTTTGTAAATGAGTAGAAACCACTATTTTGTTTTCTTCAAAAGAAGGCTTAATTTCTGCTGTATACTTTGCGAATAGTTTTCTGGCAGTGCGTTTGATTAGCTGTGTTTTAATTCGACCCATTGTGGGAATGGTTTACTTAGAGGGGTTTTTAAAGCTTTCTTAGCCTTAACGTCTAGAGGTCAACAGAGGGTATTTCTTCTAACGAACAGAAGTATATCCGCCAGGAATTCCTTTTTTAGAAAATACTATCTGCCATAGTTGTGTGCGACGAGCTCTGAAAGCACCAGCGCATGCAAGCAAATAATAAGACCACATTCTCTTAAATCTTTTATCATATTGTTTACTTAATTTATCCCAGTTTTTTTCCACATTCTTATACCATGCCATAAGCGTCGGATCATAATAAGCACCAAAATTGTGCCAGTCTTCTAAAACGAACAAGCCTTGCGCCGCTTTCATAATTTGTTTTTCCTTTGGGATGGATCCATTAGGGAAGATATATTTTGCAATCCAAGGATCTGAAGCTTTTTTTGCGTCTGCGCTTCCAATAGTATGCAATAAGAATATTCCTTCTTTTTTTAAGCATCGATGTACAACTTGCATATAAGTACGATAATTTTTTATTCCTACATGTTCGAACATGCCTAAAGAAACAATATGGTCGAAACGTTCGTTGAGTTCTCTATAATCTTGCAATCGAAACTGAATGGGCAACCCCTTGCAGAGCTGTTCTCCGAGTTCTTTCTGCTCTTTGGAGATGGTTACACCTACACAACTGACTTTGTATTTCTGTGCTGCGAACTTCATGAAACTTCCATAACCGCAACCTATATCGAGAATTTTCTGTCCTGGTTTCAAGTGTAATTTTTTACAGACTAAATCCAACTTTGCTTCTTGGGCCTCATCCAGAGTCTTTGCTTTTTTCCAATAGCCACAGGTATAAGTTAATCTCTTGTCCAACATGGCCTTGAAGAGATCGTTGCCTAAATCGTAATGTTTTTCTCCTACTTCAAATGCTTTTTTCTTGGATTGTTTGTTAGTTATTTTTGCATGGACATAAGCGAGCGTTGCTTTGAATGTTAGTTTTTCTTTTTTATCGATCTCATTTACAAGGAGTTTGCAGAAAAATTTATCCAAGGTTTTACAATCCCACCATCCTTCTACATAAGATTCTCCTAATCCCAGAGAGCCTTCAGCAAGAACTTTCTGATAGAACGCCTTATTATGGACTTGAATATCCCAAGGCCTTGTTCCATTGATTTGAATATCTGCAGGAGCAAAATATGCTTTGAGGATTGCTTTGGTCATATTAGGTAGTTTTCTTAAGTACTTATAAATTTTTTCTTCACTTAAAATATACACTACTGTTAATCTATTTAACATCCTCTTATTTACTATACTATTTTGTTTTGTTTTTATCTTATTAGTCTTTTTTATCCTTTTTTGTTAGTTATTACTCTATAACAAGATTTAAATAACCTTTTTGTTAAGTAACTTTCATGGGACATAGTAGCAATTACCTAGACAAGTTCTTATTTACTTATTCCTTGACTCATCTTACTGCTTCAGACAAAATTCGCTTCTATTATGCCTTGAAAGGACGAGATGGCAAAACTGGTGTTGTTAAAGAGTATCACATTGCACAATTAGGAAGAACAGTTTTATTAGTTCCTTCACCTTTTGCAGCTGACGTCGAATCCTTTTTAAAACTATGGAAATGTAGCATGACTAAGAAACAGGTGATGATAGAACCATGATGACTAGAGAAGGGGTGATCTTAGTACTTAGCTGTTTACTACTCATAAGTCTAGTTGCTGGTTTCCAATATACCCTTACTACTCAAACTGATTTTGATCAAGGTACTTATAACAACACGCTGTATAATAGCACAAATCTTTCTCTGCAACTTTCTCCTGGAAATACTAGCGGTACTTACACTAGCGCTGTCTTTGACGGTTTAGATACTAGTCAATGGAATACTCTTACTTTAACTTCAGTATTACCTATAGAACCTTTGTTACTGAGTGTAGACGGCGATGATGATGTCTGGACGTCTCATGATGGTATACATTGGGTTCTTCTTATTGATAATTATAACAATGGTGATGGTGGTAGTGATGCTGATTTTGCTTTTGGAGATTATCAAAATTATTTTTATTCAGTCGAAGATGACGATGATGTCTGGAGATCAACAACTAGAGGATTAACTTGGAGCAAAGTGAATGATGATTACAATAGTGAGGGACAACATGTAGTTCGCGCTGTCTCAGATTATAATAATAACCTCTATATTATTGAAGATGATGAAGATGTTTGGAAATCTACTGACAGTGGATTGAACTGGAGCAAAGTCAATGGTAGTGACTTTAATGGAGGCAATGGAGATCCTGCTGGTTTTGTAGTTAACAGCTCTAACACTTTACTTGTTGTTGACAATAGCGAAGATGTTTGGGCAAGTACTGATGGTGTTGCTTGGTATTTTGTTGCTAATGACTTTAATGGTGGAGAAGGTAGTGATGTTGATTATCTAGTTATTGATGGTCAAGATTACTTATACGCGATTGAAGACGATGATGATATTTGGCAATCTACTACTTCTGGATTTACCTGGACAAAAATTCGCACTGATTATAATGGCGAAGGACAACATGTTACTAGAGCAACCATAGATTCTTTTGCTAATTTTTATATTATTGAAAGCGATGAAGATGTCTGGAAATCTACTGATGGTGGATTGAACTGGAGCAAAGTCAATGGCAGTGACTTCAATAATGGCAATGGGGATGTTGTTGGATTGTTCAGCATTAATTCGACGACTAATATTTCTGCTCAAGCACGCTCTTGTACCTTGTCAGATTGTAGTGATACTTCCTTTAGCGCAACTGAAGCTTCTTTGAGTCTTACTTCAAATAGATATTTCCAATTTCATCTTACTTTAACTGCAGATGCAACAGATTTAACACCAACGGTTTCTCAAGTTACTCTTGATTATGTAGATGTTGGAGTTCCGAGTGTAACTAGTGTTGCACCTCAGAGCGCTAATTTTACTACGAATGATAGCATATCACTTAATGCGACAATTACTGATGGAAGAAGCCTGGACATTGTTCTGGCAAATATTACTTTACCCAATGGAACATCAACATTAGTACAACTCTTTAACACTAGTGACACCTTTTATGTAACAGACTATACCACTTCCCTTACTGGTGACTATCAATTTACCCTTCTTGTTAATGATACTTCTAATAATCTTAATGATACTGGAACTGGAAGTTTTTCTTTAAGCGCACCTGATGCGGATACTCCTCTTATTACTCTTGGCAGTTGCACTCCAAATCCTAGCACCATTGGAGAAGAAGTTACTTGCACTGCAACCATTACTGATAATATTCAAGTAGCAACTGTATTAGCAAATATCACTTTACCAGACACTACAGTTCTAGAACCAACTTTAAGCAACACAAGTAATCTGTATCAATTTACAGTTAATATTTCTCTAGTTGGTACTGCCTCAGTCTTTTGGTTCGCCAATGATACTACAGGCAATGAACAAAGTGATGGATCTCAACAATTTACTGTGGAAGCAGCTAATCAAAGTTCTGGCAGTGGCAGTCAGTCAGGTGGCGGTTCTGGATCTTCTTTACCTCCCGGAAATAGTGGATTGGGCGCATTACGTAACGCTCCTCCTGGAACTTCCATCATCAACAAGCAACCACAACCTAATCAACCTTCTTCGCAAACTCCAGAAAGTTCACGACGACAAGGGCAAACCATAGTACAACCTCCTCGATCAACTGAAACTAATGGAGTAACAGGTGCAGCTATTGGTGCATCTTCCGGAAGCAGTACTTTCAAAAAAATTACAGCAACATTCCTAATTTTAGCGCTACTTTTCTTCGTCATCAGTTATATTTTACGCGAACGACGAGTGGCAACGAAGCATTTATATATGAAAAAGCTGCGAAGAAAGATTATGGTGAAAGATCCGCAGCTGCTGGACAAACTTCAAGGCTATGTCAGCGCTGAAGTTCTCAGTAAACTCAAAAAAGGAGACAATTTACAACAGAAGCGTGTTGATCCTAAAGATAAAGAATTCGCTCATCAATTCCCAGAAACTGCTAAAGAGATTCAAGAAAAGAATATTCAAGTGCATCCCAAGAAATTCAATTATGAGCGCTTAGAACAAGCAAAAAAAGATATTTTTAAAGAGAATAAATCTATTTCTGCAACAGACATGAGGAAGATTTTCCCAGAAACTTTAGGAAAGACAGCTCATCTACAACAAGAGAACTTTTCTTTCACTCCACGCACTAAAGAAATTAAAGAAAAAGTAGGAGAAGAGGACTTTACTAGATATTATGACATTAAAGAAACTAAAAAAGCAGCTCCAGTTGAACAAAAACAAGCTCCTCAAACAAGTAGAAAGATTAATAAGACATCAAAAGATGGTGTATTGAAAGGATTACAAGAGGTGTATAAGATTGAGTAGGGAAAGCAAAATCATCGGAGTTATTTCGATAAAGGGTGGTGTAGGAAAGACTTCTGTTACTGCTAATATCGGTGCTGCACTTGCTCGAGAATTTGGTAAAAACGTTGTTATTGTAGATGCTAATTTTTCTGCTCCTAATTTAGGATTACATTTCGGACTTACACAGCCTACTGTTACTTTACATGATGTGTTAAGCAATAAAGTTGACATAGGTGATGCGATTCATGAGTATGATAAAAATCTCCACATAGTTCCAGGCAGTTTATTGAATGATAAAGTTAATCCTTATAATCTGCGAGAGAAAGTCAAGAAACTGAAAAGTTATTATGATATTATCTTGTTAGATTCTTCTCCTAATCTCAATGATGAGTTACGTGCTGTCATGTTAGCAGCTGAACAACTGATTGTAGTTACTAACCCTGATTTTCCTACTTTAAGCACGACTATGCATGCAGTTAAAGTCGCAAGACAAAAACGCGTTCCCATCATGGGTATTATCTTGAACAGAGTGCGCAATAAAAGCTTTGAGTTAAGCGTTGAAGAGATTGAAGAAAGTTGTGGTGTACCAGTCATTGGAGTCTTACCAGAAAATATTACTATGTTAGAATCTGTCGCTGAAACAACGCCTGCAACCCTCTATAAACCTAATACTGATGTAGCTATTGAATTCAAGAAAATCGCAGCCTCCTTGATAGATGCACGCTATGATGATCCACGTTTCTCGACTAAATTAAAGAGAATGTTCAGTTCAGATCCTAAGAAAGAAGATGTCAATAGGGATATGCTTAGAAAAGGCGTCATGTACTAATATATTATTTTTTGATTATTTCTTTTGCTTTGTCTTTCTGTAAAATATAGATGTAACGATTTATCTTATCTTTTTTATCAATATATGGAATTGGGTTTTGAATACTAGAAAGAATGGGTGCTAACTTAAATCCTGAACGTGTAATAATTGTGTACATATCCAACGAAACAATGTCTCCGCTTCTGGTTTTTAATTCTGGGAAAATGATTACTACTTTTCCTGTGACTTTCTTGGCCAACTCCATCAAAGTACCTCTATATAAAATTCTCAATTCGTCTGCTATTTTTTCTGCTTCTTCTACAGTTGGTAATCCGAGATGAAATGGACCTAAATAAGGTTCTGTGACGACTGCTTCAATGGTCTTGAACTTTCTCAAATCTGTTGCATCTCCTTGGAATACTTGCCAATGACTTTTTATTTGCGTATATCTTTGTTCTAACCATTCTAGATTTTTTCTTGCTGCATGCGCTTCCTTATCCACACCCCAGACTAAATAATCCATCAATAATGCTTCCTGCAGAATAGTTCCTGTACCGCAGAAAGGATCAAATATTTCTCGCTGTGCTTCAGACAAATTAATAAGGATTTTTGCCAGGCGAATAGAGATAACTTTCAAAGGATCATAGATTGGACGTGTAGCATCTCGCAGCTTGTATTCTTTTGGATTAGAGACTGCAGTAGTTGTATAAATAGTGTTTCTATAAGCAATAAATTCATAATCTAGATTTTGTGCTTTGGATGGATCGATTTTTCTTGTCTTTCCATGACGTCTTGTTCCTTTCAATTCTTCTTGTGCTAGTAATTTTTTAATTTTTTGATCCATCTGGACTGGATCTGCCTTAATATAATTGACTGCATAGATGACTTTATTTTTTGTACCTTTATAGTTGAGGAGCTCTGGTTGAGGACGAGCAATCTTGACAGTGCCGCCTAATTCCTTGATAGCGATATGTTCATCAAATCCCTGCATGTCAAATACTGCTATTTCCTCATTGGAGTCTATCATAGTGTATCTAATCTTCTTTCTCTTACAATAGGCTAGAATTTCCAAGAGACTTAAGTCTGGATTACGACCTAAGACGAAGAGATACTGTGTCATACTTAGACGTGTTTTAAAGGCTATAAAAAGGTGATTATTCGTTCCTTACCTGCGGTAAATTGGTTCTTCTATTTTTCTTCTGTATACAATTCTTGTCGTACATCGCATAATAACTACCACTTAATGAGAATTTTTATAGATTACTTCTAGTATGTATTTATATAATCATGTAGAAAATTATCAATAATGACAAAACCAAAACTCTATCTTGCAGGACTCATGACTCCAAATTGGAGAGAAGGAGTTATCAGAGAGTTAGAAGCTTTATTTATAATCTATGATCCTATAAAAGACTCTAGACAAGACTGTCAAATGCATTATAGCTCTGATGATATTGAGGCAGCCAGATCTTCAAACTTCTTGCTTGCATATCAACCAGGAGATAAAAAGCCTTGCTTAGCAATGGCTGTTGAGGCTGCTATATGCTTTGAAAATAAGGGTGTAGTGATCTATGTAGATGAAAGCACTGCTCCTGATCCATTGATGATTGGAATATCTAAAAGACCATTTTCTAAATTAGAAGATGCATTACACTTTTTAAAATTTCTTGCTGCATAAGAATTAAGAGAGAATCTAAATGTTCAAAAAGATTTAGGACTAAGCTTGCAATAAACAAACCTTTAAAAGTAACTCTTCATAGAATGAACTTATGTTAGATCTTTATTTTATTCGTCATGCAGAATCAGCAATGAATTGTGAAGCACATCTTATTGGGGGAAGATCAGAAGGAACACCTTTATCTGACAAAGGCAAATCACAAGCACAATTATTAGGCAAACGTTTTTTATTACAAGGCATTAAGTTTCATAAAATCTATTCGTCTCCTTTACTGAGAAGTATTGACACTGCACGTCTTGTTGGAGAACAAATAGGTTATCCTGGAAAAGAACTTATAATTTCTGATGATCTTATAGAACTTTCACAGGGTGATTGGGAAGGACAACCACGGACTGAGATCTATACTCCGGAAACACTTGCACGTATTAATGCCGATAATTGGAATTTCACCCCACCCAAAGGAGAATCACAAAGAGCTGTAGAACAAAGAATGCTTAGATTTGTTAAGAATGAACTTTTACCTCTTGATCAACCCAATAAAAATATAATTTGTTGCATTTTTACTCATGGTGTTGCTATTAAATGTTTACTTCGAGGTATTATGAAATTCACTCCAAAGATAACTTATAGAGTATGGCTGGACAATGCAGCAGTAACAAGATTACAACATACTGACCATAAATGGTATGTGATGAATATTAATGATACTGGACATCTTCTTGGAGTATCTCCAGAGAATATATAAAATTCGCTAATAGATTATTTTCTTTTTTTCAATGATACTTCTACTTTATGCCCTAATTTGTTAATCCCGTTTCTTAAATTAGAAAATTCATTTTTTAAACCAGTAAAATCGTTTTTTAAATCCGAAAATTCTCTTGTCTGCTCTTTGAAATCTGTAGCAAGGCTGTGAAATTGACTTCTTAGATGTCTTACCTCTGTTTTTGTCTCTGTCATTTTCATAGCTAACCCAAAAGTAAATCCTATGTGTAAAACTACCAAACCAAATATCAGAGTTTCAATGCCCCAAGAACCACCAAACATCCTTCTTAGAATTTGATAGAGCATGAAAAGACCGAACAAGCTTACAATTATGTCTACTGCCAGCTGCACTTTTTTATTAAGTAAAATATTTTGCATATTACTTGATCCCTATAATAAAGAGCCAAATAAGCAAGACTATCATAATCATCAGCATAACAATCATAGAGTATGTTTGACCTTTATTTTGCATAGGACTTAGAAATCAAACTAGTTTATATGTTTTGCCTGAAAAAATCCGGAAAGTTTCCGATACTAAGCAGAAACCTTTCATCTTTTGCGCATAATAATCTTTTTAAAGACCGTTTTCCGCAGATATTCCATGAAACCTGAAGATCTTATGATTGAGGATCGCAAGAAGAAATTAGATGCTTTACGCAAAGAGGGTGTAAATCCTTATCCCTATCATTTTGAACATAAAGACCATGCTGCTGACCTTCTCAAGAAATTTGAATATTTAGGCAATCATGAAGAGACAGACCATACAGTTTCTCTTGCTGGCAGAATCATGACTCATAGAGTGATGGGTAAAGCTGGCTTCGCACATCTCCAAGATCAAAGCGGTAGAATTCAGATTTATGTTCGTGAAGACGTGTTAGGAGAGAAAGAGTATAAACATTTTGCTACTACTGATTTAGGAGATATTCTTGGTGTTCAAGGAACTATTTTCAGAACAAAGATGGGAGAAATCACTATCAAAGTCAAAAAGTTTGAGCTCCTAGCTAAATGCTTACGTCCTTTACCAGAGAAATGGCATGGACTCAAAGATATGGAACAGAGATATAGGTATAGATATTTAGATTTAATTTCTAATCCAGATGTCAAGCATGTCTTTTTCAAGCGCAGCAAAATTTTAAACACTGTAAGAAAAGTTTTAGATGGACAAGGATTTTTAGAAGTGGATACTCCAGTATTACAACCAGTCTATGGTGGAGCAAATGCACGTCCTTTCAAGACATTTTTACATGACCTCAAGATGGATGTCTATATGCGCGTCTCTGATGAATTGTACTTGAAGCGATTGGTTGTTGGTGGCTTTGAAAAAGTGTATGAGATTGGCAGAGACTTCAGAAATGAAAGCATTGACAGAACTCATAATCCTGAATTTACGATGATGGAATGCTACTGGGCTTTCGCGGATTATCACGATGTCATGGAATTGACACAAGAGATCTTTACTACTGTTGCTCAAGAAGTGCTCAATACTTCAACCTTTGACTATCAAGGGCATACTATCAACATGAAGACTCCTTGGCAGAAAATAACCATGAAAGACTCATTGAAGAAATATGCAAAAATAGAATTTGACAAACTCAAAGATGTTGATCTTAAAAAACTCATTAAAGAACATAAATTAGATGTAGATGAAAAAGCTAGCAGAGGAATGATTATGCAAGCACTCTTTGATGAACTAGTAGAAGAGCATCTGATTCAACCTACTTTTATTACTGAGTACCCTTGTGAAAGCACTCCTCTTTGTAAACCTAAACGTGATGGTCCTGAAGAGATTATTGAACGTTTTGAATTGTTTATTGCAGGTATGGAATTTGCGAATGCCTATTCAGAATTAAATGATCCTGTACTCCAGAAAAAGTTCTTTGAAATGCAGAAGACTAATGTGAAGAAAGATGAACAACATCCTGTAGATATGGACTACTTGAAAGCCATGGAATATGGTATGCCCCCTATGGGTGGATTAGGCATTGGTTTAGACAGAATGATTATGTTATTTACAAATAGTGCTTCTATTAGAGATGTTATTCTGTTTCCGTTCATGAAACAAGAAGAAGAATAAATGCCTAAATATTTTAAGCGAAACTCTCGTAAAACAGCTCGAAAGTGCCTTTTTCTGCCATTTTAGGAGAAAGCTTTATATACTAGTATCTCGTCAAAACCTTGAAAATAAGCACTACAGGCTCTGTGGTGTGGTTTTTCACATGATCAAAAACAAGCAGAGGTACACAACCATGTCAGACTTATTAGTAGTTAAAGCAAAAGTTAAAGAATTTGCAAAGGGAATGAACGTAGCAGGTGATTTCGCTGAAGCTTTAAGTGAAAAAGTAGCTGGATTAATCAAAGATGCAGCTCAACGCGCTAAAGACAACGGCAGAGCTACAGTTAAAGCACGCGACTTATAACATCGCATTCCTTTTTTTTATTTTTTCTTCTTCCTTTCTCCTCAATCTTTAAAAAGTCTTCACGATACAACATAAGCATGAGCTATTACATTATTATTCGCGGTCCTTTAGGGATTGGAAAAACTACTATAGCTACAAAGCTTACTCAATTAGTACAAGGCTATTATATTTCTCTTGATGCTGTGTTGACCAAACATGGATTAGATAAAATACCGCCTAATGCACCATCCATTCCAGTTTCACATTTTCTACAAGCACAGAAATTTGTCCTTCCTGAAGTCCTTAACTCCTTACAACAAGATAAGATTGTTATTTTTGATGGTAATTTTTACTACAAAGAACAGTTAGAGGATTTAGTCCATCAGCTGTCTGCGTATAAAGGCTTTATATTTACCCTACAAGCTCCTTTAAGTGTCTGTATAGAACGCGATAGTAAAAGGAAACTAGTCTATGGTGAAGGTGCAGCTATAGCACTTCATACTCTCGACGCAAAATTTGTAACAGGAATTATAATCCCTACGGAAAACAAAACCGTTGCACAAACCGTCGCAAAGATTCGATCTTATTTACCTTAATCTCATTCCGAAATCTTCATAAACTCCTCTTTTTGCATATTTGCTATGCATTACTGGTACACTATTTATGGTCTGGAAAGAGCTCAAAGCGGGCTTTCCTATGCGGCTACTTTAATGAGTGATGTTCCTACTCAACCTCTTGTAGTTAGAAATCCTGTTATTATTCCTGAAGGTCGTACACTTGATCAACTGGCTGAATCTCTTGTACTCTTAGGTGATGAGCGAGCACTTGAAAGTTTTTATTTTGTTAGTGAAAAAGAAGCTGGAAGCCTTATATTACCGTCTGTACGAAGAGTTGTAGCTGTTAGTTGGAGAGAGCAACAAGAATTTGTAGCTCGTTATAGAGCCTATAGTCAACAGGCAAAAAAAGTTCTTGTGTAACTCTTCTCAAATAAGTCATAACCTATTATCGATAAAATTTAACCTGTAGACGGATTGTTTTCTTTATACCATAAGCCCATTTTATCTAAAGCTTTTTTCAGAGATTTTCCTTTTTCTGTAATAGCATACTGTACTTCAAGAGTTTTTCCTGGAATCACTGTACGAGATAGCAATCCATTTGATTCCAATTTTTTAAGTTTCAGAGCAAGTGTTCTAGAACTAATGGGTTTTAAAGAACGAAACAATTGATTAAATCTTTGTTGCTTGACTCCATAGAGAAATTCTCTTAGAATAAAAAGTGTCCATCTATCGCCAATTAGCAGAATAGTTTTATGAATAGGACAAGTATACTGACCATATTCTGTTGTTTCTTTTTTCCATTCGTAAGAGGTCACTTTACCTTGAGATAGCTTGGATTTATATACTTTACTTAGTAAAGCACTTCTATGAATAAAAAACACTTGATTGAAAGTTATTTCAAAGCGCGTGCAACATCGGATCTTCAAGCACTGCAGACAATATTTACTGATGATATTGCAATTTATAATGTTCATTTTCCCGTCTTTCAAGGAAGAGAGGGTGTCAAGTCTTATTGTACTGATTTTCAACAGAGAATTTCTTCCTGTACTTTTGACATTCTTGAGATCCTAGAAAAAGAGGCTGTAGCTATGGTAGAATGGACTGCAAAACTAACTTATAGAACAGGCGCAATAGTGGCTGGTTTAGCAGTTGCAAGACCTTTTACTCTAGAGTTGCGAGGAATAAATCGTTTTGACTTTACGAATGATAAAATTAGTTGTCTTAGAGTCTACCATGAAACTAGTAGTGTTCTCAATTTAGTAAAAGAGCATGCTAAATAAAGTTCTACTTAACATTTATAAAGAAGGCTTTATTTTTCTATTAGGGTGATTATCTATCTCAAAAGCTAAAGGCAGTCGCACTGAAAGAGAGTTATTACATATGTTCTGGGAAGCTGGACACTTTTGTTTACGAGTAGCAGGCTCTGGAAGCATGCCCTTTCCCTGTCCTGATCTCTTAGTGGGTAAAGCTGGTAGAAGCTTTGCTATTGAATGCAAGTCGTGTAAAAGTGATAAAAGATATATTACTGAAAGTCAAATCAATGAACTTAAGGAGTTTGCTCATGGCTTTGGTGCTGAACCTTGGATTGCTATGCGCTTTGATAGAACCGGATGGAAATTCTTTAAACCTGAGGAACTCGGGAGAAACGGCGGAAAGAATTTCTTTGTGTCGAAAGATTTATGCAAAGAGAAGGGAATTACCTTTGAAGAGTTGATTACCAGCGGAAATTCTTCAGTTTCACCGTAAGATTTTCGATAATTCTTAGCAAACACAGATATAAACTGCTTCTTTTGTTTTAGTATGCAACTCTGGTATCTGCTCTTTGTACCGTTCTTATGCGGTTTTCAAATTACTGAGATTATGTATGATCCAGAGGGCAATGATAACAACCAAGAATATATAGAATTGTTTACTAATGCAACTTCTCTGTCTGACATTCTTTTTGAAGATCTTGCTTCCTCTGATACTTTAACTCTGATGCAGGATTTTGCCACCCCTTATGTTCTGATTGTAGAAGAAGGATTTAATTTGACTGATCTTAATGTCACTGCTTATACCACTGGAGCAACTTTAGGTAATAATTTAAACAATGATAGAGACCTTGTCTTATTTCGCGATAATGAATCCATTTCGGATGTTTTTTTCTATGTGAGTGATCGTGATGGTGCAAGCAATGATGGACATGCTCTCTGCCGCTCTCATGATATATTTACTCCTTGTTCTCCAACTCCTGGGCTAGAAAATGATTTGAATCAGACCACTCCGGAACAGAATTACACTTTGCGCATTAGTGAATTTTTACCAGATCCTATAGGTGATGACAGAGCTTCTCGACCAGGAGGAGAGTGGATAGAACTGTATAATTATGGAGAGGAAACTTTAGATCTTCGTGGTTTATTATTAGAAGACGCACGTAATGCTACAGTAGTTATCTCAGATATGCATGTAACAGATCCTTTGCTTACGCCCAACACTTATCAAGTTGTTTATTTGCAAGGACAATCACTACTTAATAATGCAGGATTTGAACAAGTTAAGTTGAGTACTCCTCTCCAGTTGCTTGATCAAGTGAGCTATAGTTTTTCTAAAGAGGGATTAAGCTGGTCACAAGATTTTACTACAAACTCTTTTAGCCTTTCTGTACCGACTCCCGGAGCAAGTCACAGACCAGTAGAAGTTTCTTTGAACTCTTCATTAGTTCTCGAACGAGTTTATGTAGGCAATGATGATGTTGTTCGCTTTGGAGAATCTTTTCGTGTACGGTTACGAGTCTATAAAGGAGATACTGAAAAAACTACTCTCAAAGTATCTGTACTTAATCTCAGCAAGCAAACAACGGTGAGCATTGAAGAGAAATTTGTAGAACATGTCTTTACTCTAACAATTCCTTTACTATCTAATTGTCAGGGAAAACTAAAGGATGGGACTTATACAGTTGTAGCAGAAGGACTTGATACTCTAACAACACTTCCTGTAACTATTCGGGGCACTGCAAAAGACTCTTGTGTTATTCTAGAGCAAAATACCAGCAGCAGTGTGGGATTAAAAGAAGCACAACAAAGCTCTGCAACTGTCAAAAAAGAAACTGTGCAACGACAGGTGTCCGACAACTTTATAAACGCTACAGGGCGCCTAGTCTATGAATCCAGCGATGCTAAGGCAAAACGATGGGCAGTCTACTTTTTCTGCTTGACGTTGCTCTTGGTGATTGCAGCATTACTCACGAACCATGGCTAAACTCAAAGCACGTGCAATTCTTGAAATTCTAGGTAGTCCAGAAGAGCATGTTAAGAAGACTATGCAGATGATTCTAGAGAAAGCTAAGCAATATCCTGATGCTAAGATAACTAATGAAAAGCTCTTTCCCTCTGAAAAAATGGGCGATAAGAATTTATGGAGCACCTTTGCTGAACTTGATATGGAAGTTAAAACTATACAAGTCTTGACTGGTTTTTGCTTTGATTTCATGCCTTCTTCTCTTGAGATTGTAGAACCAGAAGAATTACAACTGCAACATCATGTAGTAAGCGATGTTTTGAATGATCTCTTAGCACGCTTGCACCAATATGACATGGTTTTGAAAAACATTCATGCAGAAAATATTCTTCTCAAAAAGAAACTAGAAGCACAAAAGAAATAATTATTTTCTTATCTTTTTAATATACTCATCGAATGTTTCTTCTTTTATAGGCTTTTTCTTTTTCAAAACATAGAATGCAATTAAAATTCCTAGGATAAATAAAGTTACGATTATTAATCCAAGAGGATATTCTTTTTGTGCTTGCTGCGGAGTTGGTTTGGAGAGATTGATATTGAGAGGATTTTGCTCTCCGTCATCTGGCAGTTCGTTCTGTTTTAAGTCTAGATTTACTTCAGTTGCATTGATTTCTCCACCACTAGTTTCTTCTTGGACTTCAATGCTTAGAGGGAAAGATGCTGTTTCAGTGCCTGTTGCTGCCTGTAAAACACCTTCATAGAGGAAAGGAACAGCATCACGATTTTGATTGATAGTTAAAGTAATATCTACACTTTGCTGTGGCTCCAAACTTGGAATAAAAGTAGTGTCTATAGTTGTTATTGCTCGTATATTGCCTACAAGAGCAAGCGAAATGTTGTCTAGAGAAGTATTTCCTTGGTTCTTAAGACTTAAAGTACCTGCCAATACTATTCCAGGTTGGATGATTTGTTTCACTTCTGATTTAGTGGCTATGAAAGTTAAAGCTGCTGGTGTTTGCGATGGCTGTGGTTGTTGCTGAGCAATTTCTTGTCGCTGCATCACAGGAATAGTATACAAAATATCATTATGGTTTAGAGTAATATGTGCATCTGATCCTAGTTTTGTTTGATCTACTTTGAATTTGAATATGCGTTTACCATTGAGGTTCACTGTTTGTAATTGCTCACTGTAAGGGTGTGCTATACTTGATGATGCTGTAATATTCAATCCAGTACTGCCTTTTTTATTCTCAATTTGTATCTGAAATTCTTTTTGATTCGTGCCCAATACTACGAACGCTGGAATAATGGATAAGACAGAAAGAGGGTCATTCACTATTGTTATCTCTTTTTCTACTCTAATTTCTTTAAGTACTTCACTTCCTTTATACAAGATTTTTTCTACTTTCAAATATACGGGACCGTTGACTACCATTGGTAAATCGAAGTAGAGTAAGTATGAGTTTACACTATAATGAGTAAAAAATGGAGCTATTGGTTTTTTTATATCATTTACATATAATTCAAATTGTTCTGCTTTCAGAGCTCTTTCTAGAGGCTCTGTAGATATGATTGCTTGAACTGTTTCTCCGGCACCGTACCCTTCTTTGAGAAAATCGATATCGACTACTTCTTGCTCTGCCCAGACAGCATTTATAAGTACTATACCTAGGAGCACGTATAAGATTTGTTTCAGCATTAGGAAATGACGTTATAACTTCTTCAAAAGCTTTTTGGCTTCTTCCAAGGACTTATCAAGATCGTCTTCTATTTTTGTTTTGAGCGAGGATCCTGATGAGGAAGGCATATTCCACTTTGGTTGTTGTGTCTGTGTTTTCTCCATTTGAGAAGTGAACGGTCTGTATTCTTGAGTTGTCTTGCCTGCTGGCTTACTGCTGCCTTTTCCTTTATTTCTGACATAGAAAAATCCTGCTGCTGCGAGTAAGAGGAATATGAAAATCATGAGCAACCATTTGCCTACTCCTCCACTTTCTTCTACTTCACAACTACAGGAACTAGTACAAAGACCAGGACAAGTGCTATCATCAGCACCATCACATTCTTCTGTACCTTCTGCTACATCATCACCACAAAATTCTGCTGGTTGATCATTACCACAGTCAGTTGCGCAAGCATTTGTTGAGCGTTCATAATCATCACAAATTTGATCGCCGCAGTAACAATCTGCACTACAATTATCACTGTCTTCGCCTGCAGCTGCTTCACAAGCACTATTTTCATTGCACACAGAACTAATTGTTTCACAATCTTGCGGACAAGTGAATACTGTTTCATCGCCACTGCAGATTTCATCTCCACAAGAAGGCGCTCCATTTGGACCGTTAAAGTTTGGCGCTGGAAGAGAGACTGGAACATTTGTAAATGCACTGTATAATGCTAAGGCTGTGTTTTGGACATTTTCCCAAGAACCATCACTTTGCTGCTTTGTCTTTAACCACTCTGTAGCTGCATTTAATTCTGTAGTGCTTCCTGATTTTTTCAATGCGAGCATAGCAAAGACAGTTTCATGCACATCATTGTTGAAGCTTCCATCATTGCGTTGTGCTTTGATAAGATTGCTAATATAAGTGGATGTAGTCTCTTTAGCTGCTAAAGCAAATAAGGCATTATCTAATGGCTTTAACGGATCATAGACTGTTTTTAACCAAATTTCAACATTTGTAGATGCTGCCACCTGCGCTAAAATCCAATTGGTGAATAAAGAAGCATCTTTGCTACAAGTATTTGTAGTGGATACATCACTAAAACATCCATTGTTAATGACTGCTTGATAGCGATCTGTTGTTGCTTGTTGTACTAAAGAATAACTATTTTGTGTATTGTAAATTATAGAGATAATAGAACTAGCACCTAAATCTGCACAATTGATATCAAAATCAACTGAAGAACGAGTTGCTACAACGTCTCGTATTCTTAGACATTGGTTGAGATCAAAAAAAGTATTTGTGGTTGCTGCAGTACATTGTGGAAAAGTACCTGCTTCTACTTGAATAGTTTCTTCTTCTCTGCCATTTGGTCCTGGGTAAGAAATACGACAAGAACCGCTGTTAGTGGTGACAATCTCTAGATACCAATTTCTTTGCAGTGCTGGAATTAAAGCACTTTTTAAGTATTCTTCACCAGCATCAGTGTTTTCTCCGAATTCATTTAAAGCCCAGATAGCGAAAGCAGTATCTTTACTTTTACAATTTCCTTTTGGCCAACAATGTTGTGTAATATCTTCTTGAGATTTTAACCAAGCGAATGCTTGTTCTGCATGCGCAGTTGCACCAACGTCTTTGAAAGCAAGAGCAACTATTGCTGTGGTAATAACATTTTCATATTTTCCATTCTCATTTTTACTAGCAAGAAACTCATATCCTTTGACAGGATTAAAACTTAAAGGATCTTCTGCATATGCTATAGCTATGACGCTTAAAAACAAAGTGAATGTAATGAAGATGCTGTTTAGTACTTTTGCCTGCATAGTATCCCTCTTTTACCTTATTTTCGGCAGTAATTATTTAAATAGCTTTCTATACGTGTTTTTATGGAGTTTTTAGCACGCGGCAAGAGAGGGGAAGTCTTTCTTACTCAATATAAAGGAAAAACTGTTGTTGTCAAGCAAGTTAGACCTACTAGCCAAGCTCTTTCGACGTTAGAGAATGAAGCAGGATGGTTACAAAGAGTGAATACAGAGCATATTGGACCGAAATTCTTCAAACTGGAGGAAGGCAAGTTATTTATGGAATATATTCAAGGAGTGCCCATCGGAGAGTATGTAGAAAAACATCCACTCAGCACGGCATTAGCGAAAGAAATTCTCGATCAATGTTGTGTCTTGGATAAGTTACATGTGAATAAATTTGAGATGCATCACCCCACGAAACATATTTTAATCAAACAAGGAAAACCTTCGCGCAAGACTGTTGTAATGATCGATTTTGAACGCTGTCGATGGACTGAAAAGCCGAAGAATGTAACACAATTTGTACAATTTTTACAACGCTATACGCCTTTTAAAGAAAAAAATGTTAGTGAGTTACTCAAACAATATAAAGAGAAGCAAGATATGAAAACTTATAAACTTTTATTGGATGTTTTGTTTTACTGAATTATTTTCTTTTGTATGCTTGTCTATTTTTACTTTAGGCTTTCTACCTCGAGGTTTCTTTTCATTTTGTTTCTCTATTTTTAATCTGTATCTTACATATTGCACTGGATTTCTAATTTTTGAGCACCAATTATCTGGCTTGCAAATACCCATAGATGGATAGTAGGCTTCATTATTGCAATTGGGAGGAAGAATAGTTTGTCCCGCGTTTTTATGCCATTTTACATGAGAAATAATCATACCATCACGCAGAGGTTCATAGTTTTTTTGATTCCATTCTAAGAGTTGTTGTTCGATTTCTTGCGCTGTGTAGCCCATATGTGTTAAGAAATTAGTTAGAATAAAAATAGCCCGTTTACGACCATCAGTTTGCAATCCTTTTAATGCCAAGTGAATACAGGGTGGAAAGTACTCTGGCTTTATTTTTTCCTTTGGAATTTGATATTCATCATATTTTTTTTCTTTTTTACTTTCTTCTTCCTTTTGATTATAAGCAGTATAAGCTGGCTTCATTACCTTATCAAAGGCTTCAATAATCAATTGTTTTGCTTCTGCTGTCTCTGCAGTTTTGAAGAAAGGAATGGAAGTATCTACATTTTCTATTTTTGCCTGCTTGAGAGAAAAGTTTTTCACTTGTTCTGGGTTTACTGGGACACTCACCATACCAGATTTCTCATTGATAGAGAATACTGAGCGAAACATATGTCGTGAGGAAATAGCTACATTATCAATATCAACCAAAGCAAATGGATTTAATTTTCCATGCACGAGGAGTTCTTCTTCTTTCTTGCCTGAACTTTTAATCATTTCTTCAATAGTGTTCATACTTAAGAGCCGATCAGTCAATGGCTTTTGAATCATGAGCTTGAGATATTGTGCAATAGTTTTCAGTCCTTCTGGAAAGAGCAATCTAGTTTCCTGCTCATTGACTGTTGGTGGCAAAGACTCAAAAGGCACGAGCAGATGAAATCCAGAACGACCACTGAACTTGAGACCAAGAGTTTTGATGTTATTGAATTTTAATGCTTCTACTAACAACTCTGCTGTGGTCTTGGAATATTCTAGAAAATTAGTATCAATATCTATAACTATGTCCCATCCTATGCGCAATTCATCTAATTGTTTTCTGGACAAGCCTGCTTTGAGTTGCAGAGGATCTTTCCAACGTTCTTCTGAGACGTGAAATGAGGTTGCTCCTTCCTTGGCAAATTCATAGATGTCTGAAGTGTATTGTATAATCTGTGGACGCTTGCCAAAGTTTTGCAATCCATACATGACACCTACCTCTCGATCTTTGGATAGGGTGAGAATAGTTTGCTGTACATCCTTTCTTGCATAGTATTTTAAGATTCTTTCATCCATGAATTAGAACAAGCTGAAATGCGTTTATATAACTTCTGGGGTTATTTGAGAATTTCTTTCGGTTTCTTCGGTTGTTTTTCCGAGAGAGCCATCATTTCTTTATGCAATTGTTGTCCTTTCTTCATCATCTCTTGGACTCTGTTTTCCACAGTTTCAACCACATTCTGCAAATCATCGATCTGCTCTTCAATAATCTGCTTTGTTTCCTCGAGAGTTTTAGAGACTACTACATCTGCACCTACATTAGTCAATACTTTTTTAGTCTCTGTAATAATACTTTTCACATATAAACCGCCGCCCAAAGGAGCATACATCTTGCTTTGTGGTTTTACTGTATCTAATTCATCTAAAGTTTGAGAAAGAGATAATAATTCATTTTTTTGCTGCTCTAAGACTTGAGATTGCTGATGCAATTGCTGGATCTGTTGATTGAGTGTTTGTACTTCAAGATATTTCTGTTGGAGCAGTTGATCGTCACTCATAAGTATTACTTCTTAGCTTCCTTTGTTGCTGGTTTTTTCTCTACTTTCTTTTCAGCTGCCTTTGCCGGATTTTTTTCAGGAGCTTTGGTTTGCTTTTCTTTTTGCTTTCGTTGATGTATTGGTTTATTTCCTTTTTTCGTCTTTGGCTTTGTAGTAATAATTGCAAGTCCAATTTTTTCAAACGCCTTTACAACGTCTGCATGAGAGGCACCTTTTTTTACATCTACAGTTTTTTCTAAAGGTTCTAAGTGAGCAAGATTACATTTTTTTCTTCGCACTTGACCATCAACCATAACAAAATTATTATCTAAAGTGTCTACAATAGTGCAAAATTTACCTGCATCTCTTCCTGCAGTCTTTACATAAACTCTACCAATTTCAGTCATTCTTGTTTCCTCATGAATGCTTGCGCATTTTCAATAATTTTTAATCGTGTACAGGGAGAACAAAGCATACCTCCATAAGGTCTTTCTGGACGCTTCATGGTTTTTGCTGTTGTACGTGCTTTGAATGCTCTCAATTGAGGCATACCGCTTAAAGGTCTGCGACACGCAGCACAATGTGCTTTCTTTGGCTTTCTGTGCTCATATTGAACGTGAGTTGCACCACCAGGTACTTTCTTGTAAATTCTTCTAAATGAACGTGAACGGTGTTTTTGGCTTGTCATGTTTTGAGGGCGTTTAGTGTATTTTAAAAAGCTTTCTAATGACCATACTTGCAACAATAGAAGCAAGTAAATAGGTCCATAACCAGCCTATACCAGTACCCCAAGGCCATATACTTACTCCCCAAGAGAAGATTTCTCCTGCCGGCAGGAAAGTTACCTTGAGCCAACTGAAAATTAAAAGGATGGGTACGAGCGTGAACAGCATAGGTCGCATACTGTGCTTCATATATTTGAGATTTTTTTCCAAGACTTGCTGATTAATTTGACTTACTTTAGCAGTATCATCTTTATATTTCTTCATGTCATCGCGCAAGGTCTTCATTTCTTCCTTTAAAGTCTTCATTTCTTTTTGATTAGTCAAAAATTTGTAGGCTAATGTGGATAAGAGTGTAATAATAATAGAAATAATAATTAAAGACCAACGAGGAGATAAAAAATTAGTAATAGGATAAAAAATAAAATCAAAAAGGCCGCCTAAGAGAGCCACGTTATTCTCCACCCATCATCTTACGCATCATAGGATTCATGTCCATCATATGTTGTTGTGCAATATCTTCATATAACTTGTAAATAATCATGACTGTTAATAAAATACCTGTACCATTTGCTAGTGCTCCTAAAAGATCAGCTGATGCTGCTAAAACACCTACAGAAACTGCACCTAAAACTGTTAAAGGCATAATATATCTTTTTAATATTTGTTCAATGACACGAGGATCACGCCTAAATCCTGGAACTTGCAAGCCTGAAGCCATAATTTGTTTCGCTTGTGATGCTGCATCCATACCTGAAGTTTGTACCCAGAAAATAGAGAATACTACTGCACCAACAACCATCAAGAGTATATAGGAAAATGCATAGAGTATGTGCATAAAAGAGAGACTACCAGTAATTAATTCCTGAATAATATTTGGTGGGAAAATCCATAAGACTAAACCAGATGCAGGCGTATTACCTGCGAATGTACCGAGCCAAGCATGCCCCCAATTTTGCATTAAACGTGCCCAGAGTTGAATATTTGCTAACAGAGCCGCTGTTAAAATAACTGGAATGTTTGATGTATACATAAATTTTAATGGCCAGCGAATACCATGACCGCGAATACGACCAAAAGATAAAGGAATTTCTACTTTCATCGCCTGACCATATACAGACACCACAAAAATAATGATAGTTGCGAGAATTGCTGCTAATGCTAAGAATGCGCCAGTTGGATTTCTGTTAATTAATGACGCAAATAATACCCAGACTTGACCGACAGGCGCTTGTCCTGTACCGAAAGCAAAAGTACCTGCACTAGTTAATGGAGAGAACGCTCTAATGAAAATAGAGCTAGATACACCAGCTGCGATGAATAAAGACAGTCCTGAACCAAAGCCCCATTTAGTAACAATTTCATCCATATACATGACGATGAAACCACCTACAATTAATTGCAATACTAGAATTAGTTCCATAGTAAAATAAGCACTAGTACCTAAAAGTTCTGGTGAAGGAGCTAAACCACCCATGAAGACATAGATAATAGCTTCAAAAATAATAAAGAAGATGGACATAATTTTTTGTAAACTTTGGAAGAACTTTTTTCCTTCAGGCTTGGTAATATCCACTTTCAACATACCAGATCCCACTAACAATTGCAGAACGATAGAAGCTGTTACGAGGGGACCAATACCTAAAGAAAGAATAGAACCAAAACTAGCACCCAAAATAATGGATAAGGATTCGAATTGTGCAAGCGCATTTTGTCCTAAACCAAATAAAGGAATTGCAGAGAGCAAGAAGAATGCAACTAAAACTAATAAAGTCCACTTTAATTTGCTTTTAAAGGAAACATGCTTTTCCTGTGGGCTTGCGACTTCAGGTAAGAATGCTAGGACATTATCAAGAGCACTCATTGTTCTTCAGAAATAATTTTTCCCCCGGCTTTTTCAATCTTTTCCTTCGCTTTTGCGGAACACAGAGCCACTTTAATTTCATATTTCATGGCAGGTATACCTTTGGATAAAAGCTTGTCATAGCCTAGAGTAGATAAATCTAACGGTGATTGACGAGGTAGATCTCTGATGTTAATTGCCTTGATAACACGTCTTACTTCTGGTGGAACGATGAATCCGTGCTTTCCAAAATAGGTGTGTCCATATTCTTTCAAGATAGAAATCTTTTGACTGTGAGAACGTTTTCCTGTACCGGCCATTCCTTTACCACCGCGGTTACCAGAACCACGATTTTTCTTGTAACCATATCCATGAGTACGAGAACCTCGCTTGCGATGCACATTTTTCTTTCTTCTGACTGTCATTATTACATCATCCTACGCAATAGTTCATTGATCTTGTCTTTACGGTAGCCTAAAACACCACCCATAGAATAAGGAGTTTTGATGCCTTTTCTTTCAAAGCCATGAATTGGTGGATTGAGCCTGAAAAATCCTTTGAGACCTGGAACTTCTTTTAATTCTTTTTTACAAGCCATAAATTCTTTAGCAAATTGAGCGAATGAAGTATTGCATTTTTCTTTGAGATATTGTTCTGTTAAGGGAGCTTTGCCAGGCAGCTTACCTCGTTTTTCTAAAAGGAGTTTGAAAGTTTCTTCGTCTATTTCTCCCCAGGTAACTGCATCTTGAATTTTTACAAGCATACCGGCATATGTTGGAGCATTGCTTACTACAACTGCATTATTTTTCTTGTATAATTTCAGCATATCAAAAGTGTCCTTTACAGTTTTCTTTAAACCTGGCTTTCCTTTAATCCTGATGATTGCAATTCGTTGTAAGTCAGTCATTGTTTAGTTGCTACCTTTTTCATTCCTGGTTTCATTTTTATTTGTGAGAGCAAACGTAATGCTTCAAATATGGATTTAAGATGATTTAATTTTGTTCTTGTCTGACCGTAAGTTCTGGAATAGATATCTTTGATACCTGCTAATACTAAAATTTTTGCTGCTTCTTTTTCCATAGCAAGACCAGTACCTTTTGGTGCTGGCAAGAGTTCTACTACTACTGAACCACATTTAGCGATAATTTTACAAGGAATAGAATGATTTCCGCTGCAGCCACATTCCCATGAACCGCAACCACGTTGTACTTTGATCATGTTTAATTTTGCTTTTCTTACTGCTTTTTCTCTTGCTGGCAAAGTCTCACGAGCTTTTCCATATCCTAATCCAACATATCCATTTTTGTTACCGACAACAACAAGTGCTGCGAAACTAGGTTTATTACCTTCGGCAGTTTTTTTCTGTACTTGACGCCAGATACTTTTTTTACCGCCACCAAATTTACCCTTGGATTGGCCAATGGCTAATAAGTCTGATTCCAAATTATGCACTAGTGCATCAACAATAGATGCTTCCAATACAGGGAAACCTGCATCAAGAATCTGATCGAGATTAGTAATTTCCCCATTCTTTACTTTTAGACCAAGAGCAGTTTTAGGTTGCCATGCTTCTTTATCGAATTCTTTTTCTGTTAAAATGCCCATAGGTGCTTCTACAGGAGCAGTAGGAATAATTTCCTTCACTATTTCTTCTGCAGCAACAACAGTCTTCACTATTTCAGCTACTGGAACTGTTGCTTTAACTTCATTTGGTGTTGTTTTTCGTGGCATGGTTTATTTTGATGGTTTTGGTTTGGATTGTAGGATTGCTGCTTTGACTTTATCGAATGAAGCGTTTTTAAACTTAATGTGTTTACCTGTCATGCGATCTTCTTTAGGCAATGTTGCTGGATTGAAAGGCACAGAAAATCCTGCGTCATTCGCTCCTTTTACTACTGCAAAAATTAAGGAACCGTGAGTGACTTTTTGTAAGCCCAAGTCGAGGATAGCTTCTTTCAATTTCTTTTCTTTGGCTTTCATACCTGCGAGCATTCCTGTCAAGTAGGCTGCTGGAGTATTTCTAGTAGCAATATCCCAACCAAAGTTTTTTTGTAATTCTTTGGAAGTTATTGTTAAGAGTACATGATCTCCTTGAGGAGCATACTCAATAATTTGTACTAAGACATGTTTTAAGGAACGTCTTACTACAAAACGTGGTTTTCTGGACTTCAAGAGCGCCAATCTTGCTCTATAGTCTGTTCTACCTTGTCTCTTTCTTTTGAAAGGCAGACCGAATCGTTTACTTTGTTTTTTCATGTTTCGTTAGTTTAGCGTGTTCATCCAGGTAGAGTTTAATGTGACGTCTACTTCTGAAGAATCCACCTTTTGCTTTCTTATATAATAAGTGGAACGTTGTTGTATCAACAATCTTCTTTGTTTTGAGTTCTTTGAGGAAAGAACGTTGTGTTCTAATCTTATCCATCCAGCGACGCTTAGCTGGCAATCGCGCGAATTTACTTCCTTCACGTGTTGCTGCGCCTTGTCTTCTTCCTTTTTTCTTTTGTCCTTCGTGATGTCTTGCACGACCGCGAGAGATACCTTGTTTAGCTCTCTTTTGGACTGCGAGATCATTAATCAATCTGCGAACATCATTCTTGGTAATTGCTTCTTTGACTTCAGGAAGTCTAGCTGGGTCGAACCATACTCTATGTTCGCCGCACTTCAATAATTGCGCTGCCAATCTTCTTTGTGATCCTATGTTCATTGTTCAAGCACCTTTCGTTTTTCTTCTGCTTCACGCTTTTCTTTTTCTTCTGTTGTTTCTACTTTCTTGTTTTTGTCTTTTTCTTTTTCAGCAGCTTTCTTAAGTGATTCTTGCTTGGTCTTTTCTTTCTTAGACATTCTTACTTTTTCTTGTTCTTTACGAGACTTGAGATCTTCTTCGATGTCTTTTATTGTTTGAGCAGTATCTTGGAAGTTAAGCACTTTGAGTTTCATTTCTTGAGCTTTCTTTAATAAGATCATGCGTTTTCTGCCGCCTAAAGTTCTAGCGATAATGCATGCACCTTTGACTTTAGCTAAATCTTCTAGCGTATAGACTACAACTTGTTCAAACCCTTCAGGAGATAATCCATAAGCATCACGAGGAGAGCCCCAACCAATTCTTGCTTGTCTTGGGTGACCACGTAGCTTTCTTCGAATCTTATTATCTCCGCCTTTTGGCTTGTGCCATTTCATTTCCAGGCGAGGAACACGATGAGCATCACTACGTCTAAAGCGAGGCTTCTTTGCCTTTCTTGCATTGCGTAATTCTACTGCTTTTTCCATGTTAATGCACTTTTACCGGTTTTTCAATAATATAAATACCGTCTTGGAATGTACGACGATCGCGACCTTTGATCTTTGTTGCAATTTCAATATTAGCCGCAGTTTGTCCTGCTGTTTCTACATTTGCAGCATCGACAGTGATAGTATCTTTGTCAATTTTTACTTTTGCACCAGGCATAATCTGTGCAGTTCTTGGAATTTTTTCACCGAGGAAGTTGCTAACGACTATTTTTTCTCCTTCTTGTTTGACTGTCATGGGAAAGTGACCTGAACAAATCTTTAATTTATAAGTGAATCCTTCTTTAGCACCACGAAACAAGTTCAGGATGTGTGCATGATAACTATTTACCATGCGCTTGCTTTTTTTCTTGCTTGATTTGGTTATAAGTGTAAGGCCATTACCTTCTTTCTTGATGGACACTAGAGGATGCATTAATTGTCTTATTGCTTCGCCTTTTGTTCCTTTAACTTTTATTACTCCAGTCTCATTCATTTCTAAAGAGAGACCTTCAGGTACATTCATCTTGTACATGATCCCCTTGTCCTTTGTTCTTTGTTGCGTTGCCATGTTAGTAAATGAATGCAATTAATTTGCCTCCGAGGCCTTTTTGTTTTGCTTCTCCATGAGTCATCAAACCTTGTGATGTAGAGACAATAATCATACCAAAGTCACGTGCTGGTAAGAAACGCTTCTCGAATTTAGTATAGTCTTCTTTTTGGACAGAGAAGCGCGGCTTGATAACTCCGCATTTGTTGACTGTTCCTAAGAGAGTAATATTAGCAATACCGCCCCTGATGTCTTTGTATTCTACTGCACCAATATAATGACCGTCCTGCATCATTTGCAAGACTTGTTTAGTCATTTTTGATACGGGTGTTGCTATACAGGACATCTTACCAACGCGCTGTGCGTTCATGATGTTATTCAAAACATTTGCTAGTGGGTCGTTTAACATTTTTTTGTTCCTTCAACTGTATTTTCTGAATCCAATCTTCAATGCGATATCACGGAAACATCGCCTACATAAATGAAGACCGTATTTTTGAATATGTGCTCGCGTATTGCCGCAACGCCTGCATTTTTTCCCCATAACGCCACAGTTGCGTTTCTTAGGAGCATTATGCTTCTTATACTTCTCCAGTTTTGCTGGCTTGTTTTTCAATTGCTTGAATACTTTGTTGTAGTTGCTTGTGGTCATTTTAGGCCTCGATTGTTAGGTTGAATTTTTCTTTCATATATTGCATGCTTTCTTCTTGCGTTATGCGATGACTGCTTGGAATTGGATGGGCCATAACACGGCGTCTTGCAATTCTATAGCCATTACGTTTGAGTGAGACTGCACATTCGAAACCAATAATTCCTATGGTAGAGTCATACTCAACTCCAGGGATACTGATGTATTCTTCAACACCGAAGGAAAGATTTCCGAACTTATCGAACTTTCTTTTAGCAAGCTTATTTTTCTTGGCAACTAATAATCTTTTTAAAAGCTCTTCAGCTTTTTTTCCTCTGATGGTTACTTTTGCGCCAATTTCCAAATTAGGACGAATTCCCCAGGTTGGGATACGCTTTTTGGTTTTTGTTTTTACTGGAATCATGTCTGAGACTTTTTTTAAGAGCTTCAATGCTTTTTCAAGCTTGTCACCAGGTCCACCTGAACCTATATTTAGGGTGATCTTGTCGATCTTGATTTCACGCATAAGGTTTTTGTCTGTCATGTTTAGTGTGTGAATGCCTTTTCAATGATGTAGGCATATTCCTGCAATGTTTCGATTTTACCTTCTTTGGTTTTAAAAATAATATGATCAGATTGGATGCCTTCCATAGGTTTAATTTCTTCTAAGGTACCGACGGTTCCTTTGTGTTTACCACCAATTAAATAGATAGTAGCACCTTTTTCGAACTTCAAATGCTTCTTGATCTTGTTGTCTGCTGTCAGCAAAATTGTATCTCCGACACGATAGTCTCCCTTGTCTACTAGAAGATTTCTTCCATCGAACAAATTGATTTGAGTTTTCTTTCCTGCCAACATTTTTTTACCGATGATCTTGACTACCTTGTGATCAGCTTCCTCTTTACTGATTTTTTGAGGATGAATATGCCCTGTTTTATCATAAAGCATTATGAAGTTTTCATTAATTGCCGGTATGCTAATAATATCGAAGATACCTACAGGGAAACGATGATCTTTTCTTATCTTACCATTGATCAATATTTTTCCTTCCTGCATAATCTTTTTACATTCTCTTGTCGTTCGCACTTCTTTTAACATATCACGAAGGACTACTGTAATTGCGAGCGCATGCTCATATTTCTGTGGACCTGCGCTTGGTTTCACTGTAAATGTCTGTTCTTTACGATTTAATCTCCAAGCTTTAGGTGCTGATAAGCGTTTGACGTGTGCCATTATTTTTTAACCTCGAACATTGCTTTGCGTTTTTTGTCTTCCAAAACTAAGTCCTCGATGCGGACTTTTGATGCATGAATAGGATAGAGGATTTTTGAACCATCGCGCTTGATTGTTTGCGCTCCTTCGATAAATATTCTTGATCTTTTAATATCGACACGATCAACTTTTCCTTTATGTTTATTAAATTGTCCACGAAGAATAGTCACTGTGTCTCCTTTGCGCACTTGTGCTGTACGTTTTCCATATTTCTTACGTAATGCTTCAGCCAATGGCGCTGCAAGGAAGCGTTGACGAACATTCAGAGGAGCGTTATGTCTATATTTGCGCTGCTTGCGTGTTTGCGTGCTTCTATTCCATTGTGAAGAAAATTTGTTATTCATAGTTAAATCACGATGCTAGCTACTTTGGCAATTTCAGGCCAACGTTCTGCTGCCTCCTTAGCGATAGGTCCCTTGAAGATTGTTCCTTTTGGAGATCCTTTTTCATCTTTCAAAACAACTGCTGCATTGTCTTCGAAACAAACACGAGTACCATCTGGTCTTCGATATTCTTTTTTCTGACGAACAATAACTGCTGGGACTACTGTCTTTCTCATTTCTGGACTTCCCTTGATAACTGAAGCCATAATGAAGTCACCAACTCCACATTTAGGATATCTTCCCTTGACTGTTTTTTGACCACGAATAGATGCAATACGCAATACTTTTGCACCAGAGTTATCACAAGTTGGCACTTGCGCTCGATGTGGCAATGATTTTACAATATTTGCTTTGACTGCTTTCATTCTTTCATAACCTCAACTGCAACGAAATTTTTTGTCTTTGATAATGGACGTGTTTCTGCTATTTTCAACATATCTCCTTTCGCTACATCGAGACATGCTGGAATATGAGCCTTGATACGCGTTCTTCTTTTTTCATAACGCTCATACTTAGGCACATAAAATTGACGCGCGAATTCTATAGTGACTGTCTTGTGGAAAACATCCTTGATGACTGTTCCAACAAAGATACGACCATGTACTTTCAAGTTGCCATGGAATGGGCATTTCTCTTCAGTGCAGCTTTTCTGCGGGAAAGGCACATCTATACCGATTGATCGCTCGTTCTTAGGAGCTGCTTCTGTTTTTTTTGTTTGTTTTTTTGTTTCCATTGTTATTTTTTTACACGATCCTCGGATCTTCCAAGGAGCATCTTACCATCAATCCGGACGGTGTTTCCATCCATCTTGACTTGGAGCGTGACTTGATCTTTGAACACTGTTTTTGTTTTGTTTTCGTGTTCAATGACGAGTGTGTTCTTCGTTTCGTTGACCATGATTCCATGGATACCGATGAGGTCTTTGTTGCTTGCATCGACGACCTTCACTTCGAGCCCTATGAGCTCGCGACGTGGAATGTCTCTTCGGTGCATCTTAAGCGACATCGATTGTTTCAGCAGCGAAACCGAGTTTTATTAGCTCTTCTTTGACCTTGTGTCTGTGCTCACCTTGCAATTCGATGATGCTGTTTTTGACTGTGCCGCCACATGCCAACTTCGACTTCAGCTTCTTTGCGACATCTTTGATGTCGATAGATTTTGGGTCGATGCCGGTAACCATTGTTGTCAACTTACCAAACTTTCGCTTGATTGTTGTGATGGTGATGCGCTGATCTTCTCTGGCGATCGTCTCACAAACACAGAGCTCTTTAAAGAGCCCACACTTCGGGCAAATTTCACTCATGTCTTTTGCTCTTACCTCCTGTCTCCTTTGATGGAGTCTTTGGTTTAGATGTATGTGATTTTGCTTCTTGTTTTGCTTTTACTTTTTCTACAACTTTTTTTGCATGCTCTATTCGCATTCCACTCAAACGTGTTAAAATGCGTGCTTTAGTCTTTCTTATAAGCTTAACCTTCCCTGGATTTTCCAAAGTTGTGTGCATTGCTCTCTGACCATTTAATTTCAAAAGCTCTTTCTCTAATTCAACGAGCTTTCCATTCATTTGCTGCTCATTCATTTGCTTCAGTTCATTCTTTTTTATCAGTGACATTTTCTTCCTTCTTCTCTTTTGCTTTGCGAGGAGCGCGTTTTTTTGGCTCGCTTGCTTTTTCTGTTGCTTGTGTAGATGGTGCTGGAGTTACTTCTGTTGGAGCAACTGCAGGCACACTATCTGCTGCATCAGTAACTGTGACTTCAATTTTCTTTTCGTGTGGAGTAAGCACAGGATCTTCTTTGAGTGCCAACATCTTATCAGGCAATTCAATATCAGGAGTCATGATACTTACTTTGATACCTATGGTACCTGATTTCAGGTTAACACCAATAATTGCTTTTTTGACTTTGCAGAGATGAATTTCTCCAGACTTCTTCAAGTATCCAGCGGAGAATCTCCAGGAACGTGCACGTGCACTTGGAATCTTACCGGATAACACTACTTCAGCACCTAAAGCACCTGCATCAATAACATCTTGCAATACTTTGTAACCGATAGATTTGAAACGTTTAGATCCGAAGCGTTCTAAGTTGAATGCGATACGATCTGCGATATAATTAACATCCATTGCCGGATTTTCCACATCACCGATTTCGATTTGTGGATTTTCCATTTTGAATTTCTTTTTTAGGTAAGCTGTTAATTTCTTAATATTGTCTCCTTTCTTACCTACAACGAGACCTGGGCGAGTAGTATAAATGATTACTTTTTCACCTAAAGGAGTGCGTCTGATTTCTGTGTGAGAGTATCCAGCTTTAGCTAAGGTACTTGCCATGTATTCCTGAATTTGGAATTCCTTTAGCTTTTGTGCAACGAACTTACGTTCAATCATTGCTTAGTCTCCTGTTTCTTTGGTGCTTCTTTTGGAGCAGGCTTTTCTTTCTTTTCTTTTACTTCCCATTCAGCAACAATTACTTTTACATTAGTATTGCGTGCTTTGATACCTCGTGTACGACCAGCACGATAACCTCGTGAAGCCTTGTTTGCTAAGATAGTATGAATGTATAATTTGTCTGTATCTAATCCTTTGTCCTGTGCATTAGACTCAACGGAATTTAAGAGAGCTAATACAAACTTGCAAGACTTTACTGGATAACGACCAGCTGCCATTGGTCCAGGTTTGTGCGCTACATTCATTTTGAATCTGCGATAAGGAACAGCTTCCTCCATCCTCATAACACGTTCCAAGAAAGCTTTTGCTTTGACCAGACTTTTTCCTCGCACTGCACTGCATATTTCTACAGACTGCTTTGTAGAGATTGGTACATTTGATATCGTTGCTGTTGCTGTGTGTTCGTCCGTCATGTTTACTTCGCCTTACTTGCTTGTGCTGTACTGGATTTTGTAGCTCCAATACCTGGTGCAGAGTGTTCTACTTTTCTACGAGTCATTGCAAACTCGCCAAAGAAGTGACCAAGCATTTCCTTTGTGAATGTGATTGGAACAAATTCTCTTCCATTGAAGATGTGAATAGTCATGCCAACCATGGTTGGTAAAACAATCATATCACGAGCGTGAGTTTTTACTGGCTTTTTACGAACACCTTTCTTTACTGATTCTAGCTTCTTGAAGAAAGGCTCATAGCGTTTCAAGCTTTCTCTCTTTAAGGAACGACGCTGTCGTGCTGGCAACATCTTGATAAATTCAATCATGTCCATTTTCGCAACTTCTTCGAATGTTTTTCCGTGGAATTTGTATTCGTCTTGTACCATACTTATCTACCTCGTCCTGTCTTGCGTGCTCCAACTAGACCTACTTTTCTACCAGGAGGAGCATTACGTGAAACTGTCTTTGGTTTACCTGGGTGACGACCACGACCAGAACCGAATGGATGGTCTACAGCGTTCATCGCTACACCAGATGTTCTTGGATATAATTTTCCATGAGCGCGCATGTGATGATGCATTTTTCCTGCCTTGACAAATGGCTTGTCTCTCTTACCTGCGCCAGCAACAATACCTATAGTTGCACGACACATAGGATCAAACTCACGTTGTTTCTTTGAAGGAAGCATAACAGTCACTTTATCAGGAGCACTCATGAGCACTCGAGCAGAACCACCTGCAGAGCGAACAAAAGAACCACCATCTGCTGGCTGATTTTCGATGTTGTAAATATCAGTTCCTTCTGGAATATTTTTGAGAGGCAAGGTATTACCAGTTTTTACTGGAGCTTGTACGCCTACTGTAATAGTATCATGCACTTTAATATTAATGGGAGCAATAATGTGTAAACTTTCTCCATTTTCGAAAACGACTTTAGCTAAAGGAGCATTAAATCCTGGATTGTGAAAGATGTCAGTTATTTTTCCGTTGAGCATACTTGTTTTTTCCATTTCATCATAAGCGCGATATTTGATAGCAATTTTCCAACGATGACTGTGAGACTTGTAAGTAGGAGAACCTCGTCCTCTACGTTGCGTGATAATCTGCTTACCCATCTTAGATTGCTCCTAATTGTGTCGCGATATCCATTGCTGGATTTTCAGGTGCGAGCTTGATAAATGCTTTCTTTGTACCTTCTGGCGTGACTAAAAGATTAACCGAGATAACTTTGACCTTGAAATTTGTTTCAATTGCTTTTTTAATTGATGGTTTTGTTGCTGTGTCTTCTACAATGAAAGTCAATTTATTTTCTGCTTCCATCATACGTACAGCTTTTTCTGTGGACAATAAGTGTTTGATAATGTTCATTGTTTAGTTTTCTTCTCCACAGTTTTTACTTTTGGAGCTTCTTTTTTAGGTGCTGCTTTTTGAGCAACTGTGCGAGTGTTCATGAAAAGTTGTTCTTGTTTTATTTTTTCCATTGCTTTTTCTGAGAATATAGTAAATCTCCCTGCGTCGCCACCAGGAGCTAAGGCATTAATATTTAATTTATTTACTTCACAGATTTCAATACCGGGAATGCTTGCTGCAGCCTTTTGGAGAGGGCAACTTTCAGAAACAACCAGCAATGGCCCTTTCTTACTCTTGTATCTGCGTCCTCTTCTCTTACCTTTGCCTGCACGAATTTTTCTTTCTCCAACACGAGTTAATTCTGTTTCGAGTTTTAGAGCATGTAAAGCTTGAACAACATCTTTTGTTTTTTGCAAAGTTTCGATTTTCGCATCGACAACAGATACTAAATGCTTGAATTCATGACCACGTTCTTTAACAACTTCCTGATCTAAAGTTGCTGCTAATGCAGATCTGATAGCTTTTCTTCTTTCTTTGATATTGATTTTGAGATCATAGATTTTCCAAGGTTTTGGAGGATGAGCACGACGACCACCAGGAGTATTAGGAGAGAATGCACCTACCCAACCAAATTGACGACCACGATGCCATACAATTTTTCTTGGTGTACGAGCAATACCGTGTCCATAAGATGTCTTGAGAGCACGTCTGCGCTTAGGAATATTTACTACTTGTCTTTTACCAGCTTCAGGGAATGCACCATAAGGCTGACGATTATGACTCATGAAAGCTAAGAATACTCGACGAATTAAATCTGGACGATATTCTTCAGAGAATTGTTCTGGAACATCTATGGATTTTGTCTTTGTTCCCTCAAGAGAAAATACGTCAACTTTCATTGTTTACTCGCTGTGCTAATGAATTTTACTTCAGCAACTTCTGATTTTCTTCTTGTTGGGCGAGCAGCTTCTGTGATAATAATTGCACGTTTTGCTGGACCTGGAATAGAACCTTTGATGAGAAGAACGTCGTTTTTAACCATACCATAATGGAGGAAACCGCCTTTTGGATTGACAGCCTTAGGATCAGTAATCATCTTGATGAGCCACTTGTTGAATTCTGTTCTGGTGTGATAACCCATCTTACCTGCTTGAGCAACACGCCAAGAAACTTTTTTTGGACGCCAAGAACCGAGAGTACCTACACCACGTTTTGTTTTTTCAGACTTATGCTGACGAATCTTAACACCGAAACGCTTGACTGTACCTTGGTATCCTTTTCCTTTGGTAACACCATGTACATCAACATATTGACCTTCTTTGAAAACATCTTGGATTTTAATTTCTTTATTTAATAATTCTTTACCGAGCTTGAGTTTTTCTTCATTTGTTTTTCCATTCATAGGAAGTTCGAAGACATCAGGTTTTTTCTTGCCGAAGTCTGTCATCTTTGGTTGTGTGTGTACGACCAAGCGCAGATCATGGAAGTCAGCAATTTCTTTCCCTTGTGTTTTTGGTTTTTTGAAAGCTTTATCGAGTTTATCAGAATATACTTCAGAGACGAGCTTGAGACCATCAACAGAAACAGAATAAAAGCGTAGAGCAATTGGTTTTAAAGAAGGACATTCAACGACTGTAACGGGTAAAGCTACGTTTTGTCCTTTTGTTAAGGATTTAGGATTGTTATCGCGAATGAGCACATGAGTCATACCCACTTTATAGCCCATGAAGCCAACCACTTTAGAAGCATCTACTTCGACCCAGGTTCTTATTCTGGGGTGCTGTCTCTTGGCACGTGATCTGTGCCAGAACTGCATTGAACCGTGACGCGGCCAAAACAGTCTATTTGCTCCTGCCATTCTTCTTGTGTTTCCTTTGTTTGTTTCCCTATGAGAGGTTGAAACAGCGCATCTTTAGACTTGTGATGCATATCGCCTTTAAGAATCAGCGGCTGCTCTAAGACCAACCAGCATGTTCAGCCCGCCTTACGGCCTTGCTTACATCTCCTCTGGTTTGGTTTGTGTTATTAGTGGATTTGTGTCCACTGGTTGCCCCTCGTAAGGGTAAGAAAATCGAGCGGTGGAGGCTTTATAAAACTTGTGGATTTTTATTATTTATACTATTATAGGATTTATTTTTTCTAAAGAAACTGTTTAGTAACTCAATATTATTTCCTTTTTATAGCCACTACCTTTATAAAGAACAAAGCCCTATTTACATTTATCTGGTTGAGAAAGGAGGATTCCTATGAGAGAAGGCACTTTACCGGTTGCAGGCATGGAGAAATTATTGAAGAAGGCTGGCGCAGCACGGGTTTCACAAGACGCTAAAGAAGCATTACGCGATGTTTTAGAAGAATATGCTATGACTTTGGGTGCTAAGGCTATTAAATTCGCACATCATTCTGGCAGAAAAACTGTTAAAAGCAGCGACGTCAAATTAGCATCAAAAGAATAATTCTTATAAACACTTTTTTCTTTTCTTTTTTATGGTCCATATTGGTTTTGACATTGACGGTGTTTTAGCAGACTTTGCTGGCATTTTTGTTCCGTGGTATAATGAACGCTATGGGACTGCTTTTGTTGAAAGTGATTTTTGGACGCATGAATTTTATAGAATATTTGGTGTTACTCGAGAACAACTTAATGCAGACATAAGACTTTTTGTTCAAACTCCTCTGGTAGAGCAAATACAACCTTATCAAGAAATGCCTGCAATTGTTCAACGTTTAGCACAGACGTATGGGCAACATTCTCAAGTCACGGCACGCTTTACTGCAGAAGCACAGCAAAGATCGAGAGCATTTAGCGATCGACATTACCCTAATTGTTTTAGTAACATCCATATATCTCATCATCCAGAAGAAAATCCTCGAGGCTATAAGGGAGCTGTTTGTAAACAAAACGGCATTAGTGTTCTTGTTGAAGATCAAGTAGATTATGCAGAGGAAGCTCTTACACATGGTATTCAGGTCATTCTCATTAATAGACCCTGGAATATTGGACATGCACTTCATCCTAGTGTACCGAGAATTACTGTTCAAGATTTAGAAACTACTCTTGCTCATATGTTCAATGGTGTACATTAACGCATTTTTTTAGTAACAAACATTTTTTGCTGACAGGACTGACAATTAAATTGCACTGCATCTACAGTTACATTTTTCCCTGCTTCTTCATCAAACATTTTTGCTTTTTTTCTTTTGAAAGGAGTTTGCAATTCTCCAGATTTTTTACATTTAGGACAAGTATAGAGGATGGACATGGTTAATGTGCCTTCATACTCTTCTATTGGTGCTTGATGTTTACAAGAAGGACATTGATATTCTTTTGCACGCAATTTGTATTTGCCTGTTTTAGGATCGCGAGGTTTTTGCATTAAACCATTTTTGCATTTAGGACATTGCTCTCTCATCACCCAAGCTTTTATTCTACTGTCACCTAGAGTTCTATTCGTAAAATAGACACAATCATCCATAGAAGCCGGTGGTGTTATAGGCATATCATTCAGTCTCTTTTTGCAACCATTGTTTGTAAAGTTTATCCACGTCTTGTACTGCAATAGAAAATATTGCTGGTGTTTCGTAGCTATGGACTTTTTTAATTTCTTCTTGGACTTTATTAAAGTTTTCCTTTCTTGTTTTGATTAGTAAAGCAACTTCTGGCTCTTTCATAGTCTTTCCTTTCCACGCATACATTGCAGTTATTGGAAAACTATTAGTACATGCACATAACTTTTTTGTCAAGAGGTGATCAGAAATGCTATTTGCTTCTTCTTGGTCAGCGCAGGTTGTGTAGATAATAATCATAGAATTGCCTAGTCACGAAGATTTATAAAGTTTCTTTCGGACGCTCTGCTTGAAGCCCCTTCGTCTAGCGGTCAAGGATGCGGCCCTCTGGAGGCTGCGACGACAGTTCGAATCTGTCAGGGGCTATTATTTTTTTATAATGATTTTATTTAATTCTTTCATACCTGTCCCATTTAAAGGCTTTTTGTACAATTCATTAACTAACCATAAACCGCTTTCTCTAATCTTTTCTTTTGGAGAATGTTTACCAAACCAAGTGGAAGAGGGTTTACAAAAATCACATGTAGAAATTGACGAAATTATTTTTGATTCTAATTCGAGTCGTTTTTCTTTATCATCCACTTGAAATACAATGAAACTGCAGTGTTCTTGCAAGTATTTAGTGACTGCTTGTTCTACTTCTTTCTGCTTATTCGCATCTATTTTTTCTGAGAAAGCTTCTTTTGCTTTTTTAGTGGTTAAATCCAACTCCCAATGTTGTAAAAATGGATTCTTATTCTTATTTAGCAGTGCTCTTCCAATGTTTTTTCTAAATATGCTTCTGTCTTTATTTTCATTGATAAAATGTTGTTTTAGTCTTGATCTCAGTTGATCTTGACCTGTATGAGTTCCTACCCTTACTATTCTTTCTGTATTATGAGCTTTCTCTCCTTTCTCAAAGAGAATGTATATACCATTTTCAGGAATATCTTTTTCATTAAAAGGAAATGTCATTCGCTTCATACTATTAAATAATATATGTAGTTCCTCGCAGATGTTACTCATGCTGCACCTTACCTTTAAGAAATTGTAATTGTTTACCTATACCCAATCCTTGTAGAGGAATTTTATAGTTCTTTATGTGAGGAATCAAATATTTTCTATATCTACTGCCTGCAAGAAATATTATTTCATCAGTATTAAGATCAACTTCTTTTTTTAACTCATGAATTACTTGTTCAGCCCAGGATTTTATTTCTTTATCTTTCATAGTATTTAATGTCTGGTTGTAGGGATCAATTTCTTTTTCTAAAGGTACTAAACCATATTTTGCAGAGAGGATAAGTATATTTTCTGGATTTAGAGTACGAGCATATCTAAGATTATATTTGAACAAAGGACTAATATAGAGGTCTTTTGCTTTTGCTCGATGGGTTAGCTTAGAACTGACGCAAGAGATAAGGACTGTTTTAGCCATACTTTTTACCTCTCCTTTAGCTATATAAAATTAGCATATCGTTTTATGAGAAAGCTTAAATAGCATTTTTCAAACAGTTTAGTCAGTGCTCCCTTCGTCTAGTGGTCAATTAATACTGTGAAAGCAGGTTAAGCCAAAAGGACGAGAGCTTCTCGAGCTCTAAACTCGGGTTCAAATCCCGGAGGGAGCGCTCTTCTTTTCTCCCATGCCATAGTTTTATAAACCCATTTTTTAGCACATATCTATGAGAGACAACAGATCAGACCGCAGAGGCGGAAGCGGATTCCGTGGAAGATCAGAAGGTAGAGATGGATTTAGAGGACGATCTAGCGGAAAGCGTTTTGAAGGCGACTTTGAAGAAAGAGGCGGTTTCAGTGAACGCAGAGGCGGTGGAAGATTTGAAAGAAGACCTATGGAAATGCATGATGTTGTCTGCGCTAAATGCGGCAAAGATTGTCAAGTTCCTTTTAAACCTACCAGCGATAAACCTGTCTATTGTAGTGACTGCTTCAAAAGTGAAGGCGGAAGAACTGAGAGAGGCGGCACTGGTGGAGCTGGTATAAGTCCAGAACAATTCAAACAGCTTAATACTAAACTTGATAAGATTCTTGAGATTTTAGAAAACATAACTGTAGAAGAAGAAGATGAAGAAGAAGTAGATGAAGAATCTGAAGAAGACAAAAAGTAATTATTTTCTAGCAATTTTCCATAACAAATTAAAATGATTTTTATATCCCTCAGCTATTTCTTTATCTCTAATTAAAATAACAAATGGATTTTCTTTGCTCCAATGGATAATAGCAACACGATCTGCATAGATATTCATAGATGCTGGATTGTCGTAGTCTCTTGGTAAATATTTTATCTCTGCAAGCTTGATGTTTCTTTCTCTTCTTTCTTTTCCACTGTATAACAATTTGAGTTTAATCTTCTTTTGGATGCGCCTCTTATTATAACTATGAAAATAATATTCCAAGACTTCTTTAGCCAGAGAAGAGGCACTAATGATCAGAATTTCTTTTGCTGTTGCTAAATGATCCTCGAAAACACTTTTCAAACCGTTTTTCCCTCGATAGAATAATGTTTCTGATTTCTCTTTTGTTTGGTTGTATCTTGCTTGTAATTGCGGAAGCAGCTCTTGGACTGTAGCTTCTTTTTCCCTGAGTAAATCTACTAATCGCTCTGGATTGGTAGCTTCAAAATATTTCCTGTTGTTATTGACTATGTATCCCACTAATCCCTTCTGAATCAAACGTTCTAATGCATCATATACAGATCTACGATGAATTCCTGACTTTCTTGTTATTAAACCTGCTAAGGAAGGACCTAGATCAAGCAAGGTTAAGTATACTTTTTCTTCCATTATAGTTAAACCGAAGAGATTTGTAAGACTTCCCATACTCTTTTTTAGGTCTTTCTCTATATATAATTTATGGTGTTCTTTCTCACCACACTATTTTATTACTGCTTTTCTTCGCTTTTGTCCCATGGAGGAAATACTATGACACAAACAACTATAGACAAAGAACAATTTTTTAGTTATCCTGGAGTAAAAGCAATGCGAGAAGGAAGAACTAATTTAGAACATCTGGGAAGAGATCTCGTTGATGTTATCGTCGAAGCTGGAGATGTAGTAGTGATTACTGGAGAACATGTAGTACCTTATAGCAAACGCATGCAAGAAGGCTATAGACATGCACAAAATTTCTTAAAACGCGGGCAAGAAGTTTCTCTTCCTATTCCTCACACTCAAGAAGAAGCACAAGCACATCAGATAGGTCCTGGACGAAGAAGATTACGCGCTTTTGAATCTGTTAAACCTGATGAACAAAGATGTGGTTATGTATGGAGATCACTCAGAGATGGACTCAGAAGAAAAGTACATTTGGTGGATTGTTTAGAAGGAGCAAAAATCTATGCTTTTAGTCAGCAATCTCCAGAGCTTCCCCATACTATCACTGTCAAAGATTATACTAGAGTTCAAGGAGTTGCAAAAACTGGTGGTGCTTTTGATTGTTTAGTCCCTTCTCGCAGCAGAGATCTGCAATTTTCCTTTGTTTTGCACTCTGTACCTCTTTTAGGAACGAAAGAACAACACTATGTCTGGACACACTTGCATAGCGCTGGACATGGCGGTGGGGTAGTTGGCAAAGGATTGGATACTCGCTGCGGCTCAAAACAATATGACAAACTTACTTTTCGCAGTGTTGGTGGAGAACATGTTTTTTGTCCCCATGAAATTGCAGCTTATCTAGAAATTTCAAAAAGAGCAGCTACTGATGGACGAGGAAATATTATGCTGCAACCTTTTGCACTGCCAACACCGGCAACTGTTGACTTTTATAAAAAATGCAGAACACAAGTCTTGTTGCAAGAAAAAAAGCTTACTCCTAAAGGCAAAGTTTCTACAAGACATAGGCCTTTGAATGAAGCAGAATTAGAAGTTTTGTTATGGCGATTTACTGCAAAACAAGGCTATGTGGATAGTTGGTATGCAAGTGAGGCAAAACATGGACAACGATTGGGAGACTATCGCTGGAACTAGTTAGAAAGGTTTAAAACAACCTTCTTCTTTCTTTTTTCTATGACTACCTTTTACATAACCACAGCCATTGACTATGTGAATTCAAAACCTCATGTGGGCCATGCCTATGAGAAGATTATTTCTGATGTTTTAGCTAGATGGCATCGTCTTCTTGGTGAAGATGTTTATTTCTTGACAGGGACTGATGAAAATGCACAAAAAAATGCTCAAGCTGCACAAGAAGCAAAGATCGATACAAAAACTTTTGTAGATAAAAATTCTCTAGCATTTAAGCACTTATGTGATGCTTTAGCGATTAGTTATGACGACTTCATAAAAACTACTGAAAAGAGACATGTTCAAGTTGCACAACAGATCTTTGAGGAGCTCTCTAAAAAAGGCGATATTTACAAAGGAATGTATGAAGGACTTTATTGTTATGGTTGTGAAGCCTATTACAATGAAAAGGATTTAGTAGATGGTAAATGCCCAGAACATAATAAAGCTCCAACTTGGATTAAACAAGAAAGTTATTTCTTTAAAATAAGCAAATATGAAAAACAAGTTTTGAAATTAGTGAAATCTAAAAACTTTATTTTGCCTGAAAGTAAACGTAATGAGATTGTTCAGCGTTTGGAAACTGATGGATTAAAAGATTTATGCGTCAGTAGATATGGTGCTGAATGGGGTATTGAAGTTCCTTTTGATAAAAAACATAAAATCTTTGTTTGGATTGATGCTTTAGTAAATTATATTTCTGCTTTAGGATATCCTGATCAGAAAAACTACAAAAAGTTTTGGCCAGCTAATGTTCATGTAGTTGGTAAGGGTATTAATTGGTTCCATTCAGTCATTTGGCCTTGTATCTTATTTAGTATTGGAGCAAAACAACCACAGACTATTTTAGTTCATGGTTATTTAACTGCTGAAGGAAAGAAAATTTCTAAAAGCTTAGGAAATGTCATCGATCCTCTTACTTTAATCCAGACTTATGGTGTAGATGCTTTACGTTATTTCCTTATTCGTGAGATCCCATTTTCACAAGATGGTGATTACTCTGAAGCATCTCTGAAAGCTCGATTGAATAATGAGCTCAACAATGATCTTGGTAATCTCGTCAGTAGAGTCTTAACTTTAGCTGAGAAAAACTTCAAAGAAATCAAGAAAGTTCCCGTTGACAAGACTTTAAGTGCAGCTTTTGATTTACAAAAAATTAAAGATATTGTAGACTCTTATGAATTACACAATGCTCTTTCAGAAATTTGGACTTTCGTACATGCAGTCAACCGTTATATTAATGAAAAGAAACTTTGGGAATGTAAAGGAGATGACTTACATCAACAAATCTATACTCTCTTGGAATGCTTACGTGTCTTGGGTATTGTCTTGTATCCTTTTATTCCTGGTGCTGCTGACAAAATTAATCAACAATTAGGAGTCAAACTAGGAACTTTCAAAGATTGTTCTTTTGGCAAGGTTGCCAGTTATAAAGTTAAGAAGGGAGCAAATCTCTTTACTAAAGTTTAGAGCATTTGTAACTACTTTAAAGTAATTCTAATTACGAAGCTTTATAAAGCCATTTTTCGTATTATTCTTATGACTCCCATAACAACCAAGAGAGTTCTTCTTTCAACAACTGTACTAGCTGCAAGTCTTAGTTTAACGTCTTATATGCCTAACCCACAACCTGGCGCTTATCAAGCAGCTCTTCCTATCTCCAACCTAGAAGCAACTGTTGTTCCTCAAACGTCTTCTCAATCTCCATCACCTGATGCTGCCTTGCTTTTACTTTGCGGTTTGGGTTTAGCAGGTCTTTCCATTTTCTATAGAAGAAAACTTTATTAAATCCTTTTTTCTTGCTCTTCTCATGGAAATAGCCTCTTATGATGATTGGAGAAAATTAGAGTTTCGTGTAGCTGAAGTAATGGAAGCCAAAGAACATCCTGAAGCTGACAAATTACTTATTCTCAAAGTTAAAATAGGAACTGAAGAACGAACGATTGTTGCAGGCATCAAACATCACTACAACCCCAAAGATTTAGTTGGTAAAAAAGTTATTGTTGTCGCCAATTTGCAACCAAGAACTTTGCGTGGCATTACTTCTGAAGGTATGGTCTTAGCAGCAGTAGATGGAGATCAAGTCGTTTTATTGCAACCTGAGAAAGATATTCCTTCTGGCGCTAAGGTTCAGTAATATCAATATTAGGTCTTGTAAAAGAAAGTGCTATTTGTATTCCTCTTCTTGTAATAAAATGAATACCTTCATTATAAGTATACACTCTAAGCACCATTGCAGATCCTTGAGTTACTGGCATTTGCTTCACACTGTCTGATTTTCCGAAGGCAATTAAAAATTCATCTTTAGCATAAGTCACTTGAGTTCTTCCTTGTAAAAATACATTGAATGATGGCAAGACAGTTATTTTTTCTAAAGAATCTCCTTTAAATTGGAGAATAACTCCTGTTTCATTCAAGCTAAAAGCTTTGCCAAATTCCATGTTAGTAATATCTGGAGCGTAAATTGTTTGCGAGTCTGGATAGCCAACAGCATCTAACACTGTCTGCATACCATCACCAATCTTTATGCCTTTCAAAGTGATTTGATCACCTTCGATACCTTTGACTGCTAAGACGTCTACTTCTGTGAGCTCATATGTTTTTTTCAGAGATGAAAAGTTTACAGAAGTTACTAAGAAAACAAGCAGAGCAATAACTACAATTGTAATCAATGCGACAACTATCTTGTTCTTGTGTTGTCGAATCTTTCTTTTCATGCGACGTAGAGTCATGTTCTTCTTTTGCTGTTTGTGGTTTTATAAAACTTTGGACAATAAATGAGCCCGAACAGATTTGAACTGTCGACCCCCGCCTTATCAGAGCGGTATTCTAACCAGGCTGAACTACGGGCTCAGAGGTTAAAAGCACTAAAAATCATTTATAAAGTTTTGCCAGTAGGAAAAAGAAAGCGCCTTGGAGAGGATTTGAACCTCCGACCACATGGTGTCTGCTGTATTTAACAGCCATGTGCTCTACCAGGCTGAGCTACCAAGGCACTATAAAGCAGGGCTTTTATGACGTTTAAAAAACTTTCTTATCTCCGCTTTTTTCGTAAGCTTTTCGCTTTTTTCTACAGAAGTGCTATAAATAGTATTTCCTTCTCTATTCCATGCTCCCTCAACAACCTTTAACTATTCTGTTAGTAGGCATAACTCTCTATTTTCTTTTAGAAGTTATGATTTCTTTGCTCAGGACTAAAAGAGACGCTTGAAAAATAAGATAATTTTCTGCCATAAAGAGAGTGATTGTTCTTCCACTTTTTTTACTTCTGACTGGGTGGATTCTTTTTGACTTTTTTTACAACAACATACTTTTCCTGTAGCACAATACCCAGTTCCTTTGCTATATTCATCTGATAAACAAGAGACTACATTAGGATTGCTTTTTTGATCACGACATGATGATTCACCATAACCTTCTTCTTGACAGACATCAAAACAAGTAATATCTGCGCAATCAGAATAACATCTCTCACCACCATCACAAATACCATCTCCGCAAATTAAATCGGCAGGATTTTTTTCTTTAGTTGTATTAATTTTCTCAAATTTCTCACCTGTAACAATTATACTTAAGGACTCTTTGAGGATTGGATAAGTCTTATAGTATGCAATGATTTTTGCTGCTCTACGAGTATCTTCTAAAGAACTTCCAGCAATAATTAAATCGTTGCCTGCAACACGAAGCACTGCTTCTCCTTGCTTATAAGGCCATTCTTCACAGCTTATGGGGATGAGTCCATTGTCACAGGGATGACCAATGAGAATTTTTGATTCGTCTGGCGTTACTTCATCTTCTATAACAGTTTCCAGATCAGGTGCATTTACATTGAACTTTTTAATACCTATAGCAACATCTATGGCTGCAAAACTGTCTCCGCCTTTTGCTTTCGCTCCTAACACTATTTTATGCTGATCATCTACTCTTTGTAAATATTCATAGATAGAATCTACTGCTGCAAAAGTTATTGGTGCACTTAGGAATAAACACAATACTAGTACTAGAACAACTCTTTTCATACTTTCCTTACCAACATGAATCCTTTTAAATTTTTTTCTTTGTATTCCTGAGCTTTTTTAGATAGTTCTCCGTTAGTTAGCAAAATGACTGGGAGTTTTTTTAATTGGCCTTGATTATGCGCTAAACTTAAATCTGAATCTGCAATCTTCTTCTTATTCTTTGCAATGACCACATATTCGAGCAATCCTACATTAGAAGGAACTTTGGCAATAAGCTCATATTCTTTATTTTTCTTCAGTATTTTTTCTTCAAGCACTTGAATATGGTTATTTTGTAAATAAGCTCTTATGATGGCAATGAATGCGTCTGTAGATTCTTTTTTAACACTTGATTTTTTCTGTTCTTTCTGTGCTATTGGTTTTTCCTGCATTAAAGGTGATTTTTCTAGAACTGGTACTGTTGGTTGTTTTGGAAGAGGTTGTACTACAGGCTGTTGGATTGGCTGCTGCACTTGCATTACAGGTTCTTGCACTAACACAGTTGGTTGAGGTGGTGTTAATGGTACATTGACTTTGACTGGTTGTTCTTCTTTGTTTTGCAGATACCATCGCCATATGATTTCTTGGTTTTCATTATAAAAGGGAATTGCAAAGTCTTTAATGGCTCGGAGAGCAACACGAATTGCTGGCTCTGTTTCTTTATCTTTGAGTATTTTTTTCTCTTTCAAGAGGTTAAAGGCTTCTTTTTCTTTTTGTGGAAGCCCATTGTATAACATAGTTAATTTTTCTTCTTGACCTGGAAAATAGTAGACGGGGGTTCCGCCAACTTTTGCACTACTAATCTTGATAATTTTACTATTCAATAATTCTGAGAGAATTGCTCCGGCATAGAAAGTATCTTTTCCCAAGTCCTTTGCTACTTGCATGGGAATTACTGGTCCCTTAGCTTTAACAAAAGCAAGCACTTTATCACGCATTTCCATAGCATGAAAATAAGAAAAGAAGTTTTTAAGGTTTGTTGTGATTTAGACTACTTTGGATTTACCAATGTATCCATTTTTCATATATGGCACTCCATGCATTAGTTATTAACCAGATAGGGAATAATTCCGATGTTTCTATTGTTAAAGAATACATAGCTCCTCCACTGGCAGCCAGCATTGCGAGAGGAGTCATAATATTTCTCGTAGTATCAGCTACGTTTCTTCTTACAGTTGTATAAATCTGTTTGTTAGAAGAAGGCATATTACTATCGATTAGGTGGTTGTGATCAGGTAAACATGTTTCAACTAACCTCTCTATACTTGGTTTAATTCTACGCTCTACAAAGGAAGCCATTACAAAACTTCCTAGTACTCCAGTTAACGTACCTATAGTACTTCCTGCTGCTGCACCTATCAAAACTTCGGCACCAACTCTACAACGAGAATAAGGAGGCGTTTGTAGATCTTCTGCTATTAAGGTAACTTGTTGTATGTCTGTCATTTTTTAGAGAATTATAGTTTATTTATAAAAGTATGCTCTTCTTTTTTACTTCTTTTTAGGGACTTTAACTGTTACTTTACAAATACTAATATTATATTTTAGCTCTAGATAGAAATCAACTTCAAATTTAAGGTCTTATCCAGCTGACTGTGTAATACGTAACATCCCCTTCATCATCGACAATGCCAATTAACAAGTTCTTCCTAGTCGAATGCGCTACACGATTCTTAGCAGAGAATTCGTACCAGGTTTGTGTTTCGCCTTCGTGCACTGGATAGAGAATCCATTTTGCATGATCATCGCCTGGCTTGATGCCACGATCATACACTCTGAAGTCTGCGCCGAATTTTAAGGCAGTTTTCACAATATACCCACGAGAACGCATGTCTCTAAAGACAGCATATCGGATCCAAAAGTTAGGTTCAATCTTTTGTGCTTGTTTAATAAATGCATCAACGGTTATTTTCTTTTTTTTGCTGTCTGTGACTGTCATTTTTTTCTTCTCTACTAAATAACAGGCTTCGACTAATGAGTATACTTGTTTTCCTTCTTGTGGCTCACCAAAACGAGATTGATCATATAATGAACGAGCTTCTCCCTTGTCATCTGTAAGTACTCTTTCTCTTGAGAGCACTGCTTTGATCTTTTTCTTGCTGCTGAAACTTTGTTTCTCTGTTCCTTGTTGTACTTGTTCTTGTTTTTTTACCATCATCATTGAGTGAATCGGAAACTATATAAAAAGCTTGTCTTTGTGTTGGTTTATGGAAATAACCTTTCTCGGGACTGGTTCGATGTTGCCTACAAAGGAGCGTAATGGCACAGCTGTGCTGTTGACCTATAGAGATCAGGGTATTTTGTTTGATTGTGGAGAAGGAACACAACGACAATTACGGATTGCTAATATCCCTCCTACTAAGATTACTAAAATTTTAGTTAGTCATTGGCATGGTGATCATGTTTTTGGATTACCAGGACTTATTTTGACTCTTGGATCAAGTCATTATCAAGGCACGTTAGAGATGTATGGTCCAAAGAAAAGCAAACAACGTCTTGCAGATCTTCGTAAACCTTTTGTTGCTCAAAATACTTTACCTCTTACTTTAAAAGAAGTAGACAAAGGAGTCTTTTACGAGAATGATTTTTTCAAGCTGGAAGCATTGCCTTTGGAACATAGCACTACGGTCTTAGGTTATTCTTTTATTGAACAAGATAAGTTCCATATTAATTTACCTTATATTAAAAAAGTTGGTTTACTGAACAATCCTTTATTGAGTGATTTACAGAAAGGCAAGGATGTAGTATGGCAAGGCAAAAAAATCAAAGCGAAAGATGCTACTACACGCTCTCCAGGCAAAAAAATAACTTTTATCACAGATACTAAATATTGTGCTAATGCAGTCAAATTAGCCAAGCATGCTGATGTCCTTATTTGTGAATCTACTTACATGGATGAGTTGAAAGACAAAGCCAAAGAATTTAAGCATATGACTTCCAAGGAAGCTGCACTCATTGCGAAGAAAGCCGGAGTCAAGAAGCTTATTATTACTCATTATAGTCAACGCTACAAAGATCCCAAAGCTATGGAAGCAGAAGCAAAAACTGTTTTTCCCAATACAATAGCCTCTTATGATTTTATGGTGTATAAGGTATAATGTGAGAACATGGAATGGTATACTCTAGTCATTCTTTCTTCGATTTTTTTAACCATTCAACATGTGCTTCAGAAAAAAGTTCTCTTTCGTGAACATGCTACGGAATATTTGACTGCTTTTTGTCTATTGATGTGGATAGGTTTGCTACCCTTCTATAAACAGATTCAGTTCATGGTTTCTCCAACAAGTTTTCTTCTTCTCTATATTATTGGTCTCTTATCTGTATTTACTTGGTTGCCTTGGGTCAGAGCCTATCGTCATATGGAAATATCAACTGTTGAACCGTTGAGAAATCTTGGTCCCTTAATCGTGGTTTTATTTGCTGCCTTGTTTTTAGGAGAACGTATTGATGGTATTCATTTTTTAGGTATTTTCTTGATCATTGCAGGCAGTTATCTTTTGGAAGTTGCTGTCTTCCGCATTCCTTTATGGAAACCCTTACAACTTCTTGAAAAGAAATATGTTACTCAAATATTTATTTCTATGACTGTTGGTAGTGGTGTAGCAGTTTTAGTTAAAATTGTTTTACAAAGTGTGAATGTACCTACTTTCCTTTTCTATACTTTTTTCTTAGCTTCTCTACATATGATTATTCTTCAATTTGTAAAATATAATGGGATTTATGATATTATTAAAGTGGTTCGTGCTGATTGGTTTTTATTGTTGTTAATTGTAGCAACGACTATTATTTCTGATTATCTGCATTTATTGGCTATTGCCATGCCTTTGACTTTGCTTTCTTTAGCAATTCCTTTACGACGTTTAAGCACCCTGTTTGTTACAGTTATTGGAGGAGAACTCTTCCATGAGAACAACTTATTGAAGAAAACTCTTGCTTGTATTATTATGCTGTTAGGAACTTATTTCTTATTGCTTTAAATCTTATGCAGTTACTTTTTTTGGATTCTTCAATTTATCTTTTAATTTTAATTTATTGAATAGTTCTTTGTATCTATTACGAATAGTAACTTCAGTAACACCAGCAATGTCTGCTACTTCACGCTGAGTGCGTTTTTCGTTGTTTAACAAAGCTGCTACATAGAGTGATGCGGCTGCAATTCCTGTTGGACCACGACCAGAGGTTAATTCAGAGTTCTCTGCCATCTCCAAAATCTCTACAGACTTGGATTGTGTTTCTGCTGATAATTTTAATGCTGATGCAAATCTTGGAATATAATCTACTGGATTGGAAGGTAAAATACGAATACCTAATTCTCGAGTAATAAATCTATAAGTTCTACCGACTTCTTTCTTGTCAATACCTGAAGCTTCAGATAATTCATCCAGAGTTCTTGGCACTTCATGACGTCGACATGCTGCATAGAGTGCTCCAGCAACGACAGATTCCATAGAACGACCACGAACCAATCCACGCTGGACTGCCATAGTATACACACGAGCTGCTTCTTCTTCTACTGACTTTGGTAATTTGAGATAACTTGCAACACGTTTTAATTCTGCTAGAGCTAATTTGAGATTACGTTCGATTGCTGTAGAAATACGATACTGCCATTTTCTTAAACGGAAGAACTTGTTCATTCCTTTGCCTTCTAATTGGAATAAATCTCCACGTTGACCAATATCAGTACCTAAACCTTGGTCATAACGGGTATAACTCATGGGAGCACCAGTACGACGTCTCTTTTCAGATTTATCAGAATCAAATTCCTGCCATTCTTGAGAATGATCAATAATACGTTCTTCAACGACTAAACCACAGTCTTTACAGATTACTTCTCCTTTATCTTTATGAATAGTGAGCTTAAAACTTCCACATTCGGGACATTTTTGTGTAGAGGTCATGCTTTCAGAACTCCTGAAGTTGTGTAGAATAGATAGTTGAGTATAACAATGTTTATAAAGAGGGACGACAGGTTATATATAAAGCTTTCTACGATGGTTTTTAATTTGTAACTTTATGCTTTTTCTGCGAGGGCTAATTTCTTGTCTATATGCTCGCAAATCCAATGGATAGCATATAAATGGCCTGTTTGAATGACTGAAGTTTCAGTTGCTGGAACTGCAAAACAATAATCTACCGGTGTTTGCATACCTTCCTTTCCTGTAAAAGCCATGGTAATTGCATGTTGTCTTTTTGCTGCCTCTAAAGCGCGCAACACATTCGGAGACTTTCCTGAAGTGGATATACCTAACACCACATCATCTGCATTGACTAATCCTTCTACTTGTCTGGAGAATACCTGTTCATAGCCAAAATCATTAGCACCCGCAGTTAGAGCACCAACATCTGTCAAAGCAATTGCTGGTAAACTAAGACGTGTTCTTTTTCCACTATAGCGAATAGATAATTCTGTTGCCATGTGGGAAGCTTGTTCTGCTGATCCACCATTACCAAATATCACTAGTTTTTTACCTGTAAAAAAATTTTTATTTTTTTTATACATTGCAGTTAGATCTGTAGCCATGTCATGCAATACGTGTTGATATTCAGACTTACCTAGTTCTGTGAACATACGAATAATTTCTTCTAATCCTTCTGGAGTATCGCTATCAGTCATGAGTAGAATTTATTTCTCGTGCATTAATACTGCGTTAATAGTGCCTTCTTGACCTGGACGAGAAGTAATACGAGCTAAGCCCTTTTCAGTTTTAATAACAGCACCTTTAGTTATGATATTACGACGCACGTAGTTTAAGTTTGCTGGATTTTTGGTAATGGTTTCTATTTTTACCTTGAAGTGTTTTTTTGTTTTAGGATCGAAGACATTTGCTACATCTGCAGTTAACAAGAAAGTCTTTTTATTGCCACCAGTAGTTCTCAAAGATTTTTTCTTGAGCTTGTCTACTTTTGTTAATGCTGGTAAGCGACTTGAGAAGCGTAATTTTTTCTTGAATGCATCGAGGTATCTACCACCAGATGGTTTTCTCTTGGAACGATATTGTGTGATAGCCATATGAGATTGGACTACTGGAAGACCATTTAAAAAGATTGTGTTTGGCTCTTCCTTATGTAGAAGACTTCTTGCTTAGCTTTTCCCAAAGATTTAAATACCCTATTGGGAGACAAAAACATTATTTTAGGGGGTTATTACTCATGGAATCTGATCGACCATTAGACGCACTAAACGCCGCAAGAGGCAAACGAGTGATTGTTGAACTCAAAAACGGCAAGCAATTTGTAGGCAAATTAAAAGCCTTTGATATTCACATTAACACTGTCTTAGAAGAAGCAGAAGAAAGAGAAAATAATGCAGTCAAGCGCAAGATAGGCAAAATCTTCTTACGCGGCGACACGATTATTTTTATATCTCCAGAATAACCTGTGATGACTTATGGCAAGTAAAGGAACAGCAGCAAAAGGTAAGAAACGTATTCATGGACGTTTGCATATTAGATGTAGACGCTGTGGAAAAGCTTCCTATCATAAGATTAAAAGAATCTGTAGTTCCTGTGGCTTTGGCAAGACTCCTACTCTTCGCACTTATAAGTGGTTGAAAGACAAAGTCAGCAAACGATATCCGGGACGCAAGAGAATTAAAAAGTTCCCCGGCAGTCAGTAATTTTTTCTTTTAGCAAATCTTTTTATACTGTTAGAAGGTTCTCTCTTTTCACGCAGGAGTGGCGGAGCGGTCAAACGCGCCAGGCTTAGGCGTTTATTACGAAGAAACCTGGAGGCTTAGTGCCTACCTAGGTTCGAATCCTAGCTCCTGCATTTATATTTCTTGTATTTTATTGTAGAAAATAACCTTCAACCACATAAATAATAACATCATTATGATTAAATAGAGTGTCAAGGGAATAATCGTAACAATAACTACTTGTCCAGTCATATACGTTGTAAATAAACTAAAGAATAAAAACGAGAGTCCTAAAAACACAACAAAGAGCAAGATGAAAGGTATGACTACTTTATGACTTCTTTTTACTGTTTGTAAGATTTCTTTCAGTACTGTAAACTTTTTTTGATTTTCTAAAGTTGCTAAGACTATAAAGAGAACAAAACCTAAAATTAGAGTGAGAAGACCTTTTAGAATAGCTACATCAATAGTGTCAAAGAGACTAAATGATTGTGGAATGCTAACTATTACTCCGTAGATAACCAACAAGACTACGACTTGCATAAGTATTGCTTTTAAGAAAAATGCTTTTGTATGTTTAATCTTTGGCGATTTTAGTGCATACCAGAACCAACTTTGTGTAGCTATCCAAATAACTGCTAAAACTAAGGGAATGAGGATGTATGCAAAGACGATAGCATTACTAGTAACTGCCTGGAAACCTTCTAAGAATTGCATAAGTTGCACTTGATCTGCACCTTGTTGAATAGTAGCTGCATTTGCTGAATACTCTTGAATCTTGAGAACATAAGTTGCTAGTTTATTTTTTGCAAAGACTAAAAAGAAGAATGTTGCAAAGAGAAAAACTAACTCACTAAAGAATAGTGGATAAAACTTCTCTTTCAATAGCTTGAGTGATTTTTTTATCATATTGCATCTCGAACAATCAATTGTTGTTTTCCGATGAAAATAGCTTTACTAGGTTCACTTTTCAAATATACTGCAACTATTACTTTTGCATCTACAAGCGAGATTCCTAAATAAGTGTTAGATTTATAGACAACCTTCCATGGTATTTGCAAATGATTATTTATTAGACTCATATCTCGCTGTGGGATTGTAGAGATATAATCATCATTTATTAAATCATCTTCGAATAATTTAACTATGACCTCTTCTTTCTTACAGTTCTCTGTCGTCAAATGAATTGATACCATGTCTCCATCTTTCTTTTCTAGTATAGGTAGTTTATTTCCTTTTTCATCTCCCCAATATTGTTGTACCCCGAACCATCCTTGTACTTTACAAACACTAAGAGTTACTGGTTGAACTGTAGCTTGAGGAGTTGTAGGATTAACTACTTCTATAAAGACTTCATTACTTGTTGTATCATCATCTATATTTGTGAGCACGATCTTATACTTACCAAGAGGCGTATTTTTAGGTATCTTTAATTGTACTTGTGTATCTGTTGCAGTTGTGATAACAGGTCTAAAAGCACCATCATATTTTACTGCTGTTCCTTTTAATCCAACGCCAGTTATAGTCACTACTTCCTCCACATTAACTACTACTTTCACTTTGTCTATTTTTTCTATTTTTGGACAACTCTTTCCAGGCGTACATGAAGGTGCACTTACAGGAGTTTGTTGTATCTGACTTACAAGATAGAATGATTGTAGTTCATAAGAGTAAGCCATATCGAATTGTACATTTGCACCCATATCTTCCTCCACAAGAATATTATTTAAAATTTCCTGGTAAATATCACGTGCTTTTTCAAAATCTTTCATTGCAATGAATTTTTTAGCTTCACTTCTCTTTTGTTGAATTGTTGTTGCATTTAATCGTGTATATCCAGGAATAGGTTTGTCTTGTTCTTCTGCTTGTTTGATGACTTCATCTGCAGTTCTTGCCAGCGACGTATTAAGATCGAGACGTGCAGTAGTCTGCTTGATTGCATTTTGTGCTGCTGGAATATACAACCAACACGTTCCTAAATCACGTTCTCGATCATCTTCGCCGCATGTACCAACAGGTGACCACTTGGATTCATCACCACCAACACCTGGATTGAATTTTGAACATTTTCTGATAATACCAGTCTCAATAAATCCACTAGATACAGTTCCGAGAGCTCCTTGCATTCCCAGTTCTGTAATAGTTGGAGAGCTTGTAGGGACACATTGTTCAGCAGAACTAATTTGTTTTTTAGCTTCATTTTGTGTTAATTGATCTGTAACATAATTGAGACCGAAACTTGTGGAGACTTTACCGAATCCACATTCTACTTTTCTTCCATAAATTCTACTGTTAATATCTATACAAATTTCTTTCATACCTGAAGGCAAGATAAGATCTGGACTTTCACTTGCGAAGGTACCTCTTGGTAAACGTCGATTACTGATAATGCCTTTACTATCTTTCAAGACGTGGGGTTGAATAACAAACTGACCTGTATAAGGATCTGCAGCCTGCATATACACTGTATACATTATGTCTTCATTATCACCAGCATAGAGATGATAAGTTACTTTATATTGACTTAAAGGCTGATTTCCTAAATCTGAATAAGGAGCTTCATCGAAGAAAGCAGTAAATTGTGGAGGGCTTTCTGGACGACTGATTTGATCGAAAAGATTTCCTATTCCTGGAGCTTTACCAAAAATAGCCGCCTTACAAATTTCTGTTCCGATTTCTGGCAATGCTCCCCCATCATAGAGAGCAAAAGCATTCTTTGCATAAGACTGCGTGAAATATTGCAGACCACCTATAGAATTGTCGACTGCATTTTCAAATGCTGAATATTCTCCACCGCCATTGTTTGATTTTCCTAAAAAGAAGTTAACGATGTTTCTAAAGATGCCATTTTTTGCATTGAAAATAGCCATGCCTTCTTTCCATAAGATTTCACAGATACCATAGGAGCGTATGCGATCACAAATACCCACTGATCGTCCAGACACTTTTGCTGTGATTAAACATTGACGATAGCCTTCGATAACTGAGCGAATGTTTTGCAGACCAGCATAGATACCTGATAAACAAATAGGCATTGCAACTCCGCCTGGTTTACCAATACCTAAAGGCTCAATCCCAAAATTAGGAAGACATAAAACTGCACTTCCAATAAGTCCTGTTTGAATAACATTATCTACAGGCCATTCTCCTCCTAAATTACATCTTGATGGAGGACAGATAACTGGATCACAGGCATTGAAAAGCAAACTACAATCACTCGGACTCATAAATTGTGTACAACTTGGACCAGTAGCTGCAGCTGAGTTTTCTATGGCATAAGATCCTAAACCACCACAGTCGATGGCTTGCATAGGAATAACTTCTCCTCTACCATATCGACCACCAGCATTCTTTTTATTGATGGTACCTATACATTCTTGACCTTTTTTGATAGCATCATAGATTTTTCCATCTGGATTATTAGTATCTTCTTTTTTTATTTTGTTATATCGATCTAATAGCTGTCCATCTGCTACACCAAGATAGACATCACTAGGACCACCCATAATTCCATTAGGTTGAGTTCTGCGATAGAGATCATATTTTGAAGGACGACCACCAGTAGTATAAGTTACTTGGAGATAATGTCTTGCGTCAATGCTTACAAATTCTGCATATCCTTTTTGTCTTCCTTGTTCTAAAGTCGCGACCTTGGGGTTGTGCTTAAAATCTCCCAATTCTGTGACAGTTGTAACACCATAAGACTGCTTGAGTTCTTCTATGAAACTTGCATCATTGTTCTTATCTGATTGTTGACGTGGTGTTTGACCTAAAACTGGTTTTAATTTATCTTGAGCTCCAGTGAGATATGTAGTCATTCTTTCATTGATTTGTTTTTCTCTTTCAAGAGGCAAGAATTGTTCACTATAAGATCTCCAGAGTGCTCTGTCATCAGTTACAGTTGGTTTAAACTTAGCTAGAATATCTGTTCGGTGAGCATCAAGGATTTTTTTTGCTTCTATGTCTCCAACTTCATCGTAAGTTTTTGGTCTTCCTTCATTTTGTACAAAATACTTCTGTGTAAATTCTTTTTCTTCTTTTGCTCTTTGTAATCGTGCATGCAATTCATAGTATTTATCGCGATATGCTTGATTATCAGGATCACTCTTTACTAAATTTTCATAATAGCCAAGATCTTTTTGGACATCCTGATATTCAGATCCTAACTCAAATGGCTTTTGATAATTACCTTTGTTTACTTCACTTATGGCTGTTGCTGCCGCAGTGTTCATATTGTTGTATTCAGCTTGATTTTTGAACACACATTCATCATAACTTAAGTTTCGACAGCTCTTTGAATTGGTTCCTTCAAGGTTTCTGTATTCATCATATTTTTTTTCAAAGGCTTCATTTGTTCTTTCCCTAGCCAAAGGACCAGTGCCGCCTAATCCCTGGAAGAAGTTTTTCACCCAGACCACTGCAAACGTGATGAAACAGAATTTTTTCCAATATTCAGTTACAGTTCCTACATTTTCTACAATCTTGTCTAATTTTGCAAGCAAATCTTCAGTTTTTGCAATCTCTTCATCAAAAGAATCTGAGAATAGAGGTAAGTCTAATGCTCTTTTTTCTATGGGTAAATGCAAAGAAAAGACTGCTTCAGAGAAAGCTGCTTCAGTGTTTGGACTAATAGTGATGGATGCTTCTTTTTTAGTATCAGTTTTAATCAGACGAATATTTCTTTTTTGATCTTTTCCAGTCTCTAGAGATTTTTGTTGGTTTCTACTTAAGGATTCTTGTTTTTTACTTTTATCTTCAACTAGAATAATTTCATTGTCTCTAATTTCTTTAACAAACCACTTAAGTTGATCGGTATCTGCTTGCAATAACTGTTCTCCTTCTCTATACTCTTTGGATGGACTGCCTTCTACTTCTAGAGTTGCTTTAGACTTGAGATTGTCTGGTACTTCCTGAGCACCTAGAAGAGTTACGTAAATAACTTTACCAGAAGCTGTTTCCCGCAGTTCTGTAACTACACTGTGGAAATTTGGCGTCCTTGTTTTAAGCAAGGTTAATAGATCTTGAATGTCTTTTTTTCTCACAGGAGCATATTCTGCTTGTTCATAGTTTTGCATTAAAATTTCTAAGTGTGTTGTAGCAGTTTGATAGTCATTAATGCCTGGGAAGAGTGCAAGATTAGCTATTTTCCAATGTGCTTCTGCAGTTTTTGTTCTAACCTTGGGATAATTGTTGATGACTTTTTCATATTCAGCAATTGCTAAACGTTGTAACATAATAGGATCATTAGAGGCTTGTAAAGGAGAAGGTTCCCCGCCTACTTTTTCTATTTGTTTTACTAAACTTTCAGCTTCTTGGAGAGGAGCACTTAGACTTGTTTTAGTATTTTCTAATACTTGTCTACGAACAGTATTAGTTTCCAAATTGAGAGCAGCTTCAGTTTCAATGCTTTTTTGTATATAGTAATTATGTATTGATTTTGCTACATTAGTCACTTGTATTTTTACAGGTGAAGAAAGATTTTGAGTTAGGAAGTCTGACTGTATTGTTTTCAGTAGAGCTTGATATTCAGTTATTTTTTTAGCATCTTCTTTTTTTTCAATTTCGTAATACTCTTTAATTAATGTTTTCAACTTTTCTTGTATTACTGCTTCTTGAGGATCTGTAGTTGTTATAGGTATTTTTTCTTGTATTTCTTCAGGCTTTATCACTTCAGTTTTAATTGCTTGCAGTACTGTTCCTTCTCTTGTTATTTTGTTTCGGAGAGTAACATCTAAAGAGGTTCCTTTAACATTAGTAACAATGTTTTCCACAAACCAAGGAGATCCTACATAGAGATCTTCCCCTTCAGTTAAATAGACTGATGATGATTCACCCTCTTTGTTAATGAGCAAACGAACTTTATCCCCGATGCCTTTAACACTATTTAATTTTAGAGTATACTTATCAAAGAGACGACCATAACTCATGTAGCCTGCACGATTTGCATTTAAGGTACGTGATGTCTGTCCAACTGTGAGTGTAATAGGAGAGCGAGTTAATTCATTCAATTGATTGTCATAAAGCATAAAGGAAGCTTTATTGTCCTTGATTTCTGTAGCGTGCACATATCCAGCATAAAAACTGTGGTCTTCTTTTGTTAATTTCCATGCATCTAGACTTTGTTCTGTCAAAATATCTTTAACTGGTCCAAAGAATAATCCTTCAGACACTTCAAAGAAAATACGCGCGTCTATGTCTACGATGATTTCATCAGGAACTTTTCCTTCTTGCGGAATTTGTCTAATGGGAATAACTAAAGTCCCCATATTATCATAAGTTAATTCTTTATTAGGAGGACTAATGTGTGTGATGCGCCCTACTGACACTGGAATACCTTGAGGCACTGTCGTCACTTTCTGATTACGGATAACGATATTGCGAATATTTGGAATACTGATTGTAGGATTAGTTGGAGTGCCACTGATCAAAGCATGCACAAAAATACCAGAATCTTCAAGCAGAGAACTTCGAATAATTTTTGGCTGGTAATCATCTATTTGCACGATAATATCTTCACCGATAATTTCCTCAAGTGTATCTTGGTTTCCTTGTATATCATCTAAAACTTCATTACCAATTGCTTCTCCTTGTCTTGCAAAATCATCAGGAATTCCTCGAGTTCTTTCTAGAGTTTGTTCGGCAGCTGAGGATGGAGGATCGACAGCATAGACTTGCTCAAGAGGTATAAGCACTATCAAAAATATCAATAGATATGATATCCACCTCTTTTCCTTACTAGACTTCTTACTCGAGAACAGGCTTCTTCACCTCATTATTTTGTTGTTGGACTGCTTCATAAACCTTACTTACGTCTTCAAGAGAACGAGGCGTAGGACCTCTTACTGTATAGAAAGTTACTTTATTTGCAGTAGCTAATTCATTACGTTCCACTGACCAAGAAGTAGTTGCTCCTCCACCAATAATTTGATCAAGTTCAGTAGCATCAATTTTTTGCTTGACACATTGACGTGTTGTTAGACCTGCTATACCTAGAACTCCTTTTTGTGGGACTTCGTTACAAATTTCTATCTCTTGTTCTGGGAAATCAAAACCTCCAGCATTAGTTACAATGACTCTACTAGTGACTATGTACTCTCCAGGAATAAGACTGACAGTTTTTTGATCTGGATAGACGAGTGTAGTACTATATTTTTTCTCTACGTTTTCCAATGTAATAATTATTTGCTCTGTTTGATAAGGTACACGTTGTTGCTGATTATCTACTACTTGCACCTCAACAGCGACTGTAGTAATGGGATCCATATAGATTATAATTTCTCCCTCTATAGTATTTGTTGACACTACAGTTTCGCCACGATGATAGCCTTCTTTTTCTGCACTCATGATTCCATCAGAGCATTGTGGGAAGGTTGTAGTAAGAGCAGCACCTCTAGGATCTGCCTGAGTGAGACCGCGATCACAGACTTGATCTAAACATTTATACGCGATACGTGCGTCGGGTATTTCCTGCAAAGAACCATCTGCACGATAGGATGCAGCAATAACAGTCAATTCTTTTCCAGGATATTGGCAGATTTCATTTTGTGGATTGACATTGACAGGGGTGACTCGGTTCTCTCGGGGTTGGTTATTGTCAATAACGACTAGAGTCGCATATTGGAACATCGAGTCACCTTCCTGCAAAGAAATGAGCATAGGGAATTTCATGTCGTAGACAAAGTGATTATCATTCATACAGAACAGGGGTAGGAGGAAACGGCTAGCTGCATTTTCAGCAGTAAAGGGTTTACCACGGAGTATTTCTTCGTTTTCTCCCACCACGTCCATGAGGAGTGGCCATTGTTCATCATAGGTGAAAAGAACACTAGTTTCTGTGTCTTTTTCTAAAGCATCAATAATAAAGGACTTAGCATCTTGTTCATTCTCTTTATAGGAAGAACCAGCAATCCGCAATGAAGGGAAATTAGCTGCGAAGATTTTCTTAGCTTCTTTTTGTACATTGGTTTTAAGCCATGTTCTAGGAACACAGTCAGTGTCAATGCCTGAAAAAGGAACAGTATCATAAACAGCCATCATATCTAAAGCGCGTTCTTCTAAGAAATATTCTTGACTTTCTTTTTCCATGATCTGAACAGATTCATCATAAAGTTTTCCCATGCTTGATTTGATATTTTTTCTAAATTGATTAAAGGTAAAAGTGAAATCCTCTTTAATAATAGTAAAAGGATATACTGTTTGAACAATAACATTTTGCTCATTGATGACTACTCGAGATTGTGGCTGACTTTCTTCGAATCCATATCCTTGATCTTGCAGAGGTTTAAAGCCGTTTAAGCATGCAAGCAGATTATCATCAATATACTGTGCTAAGGAGATTTGCATTTCTTCTTTAGTAGGTATTTGATTTTCTTGTACGCCTGTTTCTGTTTCTACAAACCAAAATGGAACTGCACCATTGCCTGTGCCAAAAAGATCTAAAGCCTTACCAAAAGGATTGATAAGAGTTTGTTGTTGACTTTGAGGAACACTAATATATCCTCCTTGCGATCCTAAAATATTCAGCCCTTGTGTTGTGACTGTTTCTATACAAGTATCTACATAAAGTTTTGCACGCTCAGCTTGCGCTGGAACTACGATGTTCTCTTCTAATTCACTACCAAAGGCTTTTGAAAATATTTCTGCACGGAATGTATATACTGTAATGCCGAGAGCTAATATAATTATTCCTATGATTACAAACCCTGTTACTTGCCCTTTCATGCAGACCTCCGCAGCAATACTACTTTTGATCCACCAAACTTACGCACTTCGACTACTTTTTTCTTTTCCAAAGGCTTGAGGAGATCTGGAACTGTTGCATTCTTGATGTCAAAATGTTTAGCTATGGCTGTTAGGTTGATTAGATCATGTTTTTTCAGAAAGTCCACTAGCTCTTTTTCCGTTGGTATCATTAAAATAAACCCTTAAAAACCTCTTTTTTTCTTTTCAAGCTTTTTTCAACCTCTTTTTCTCCCTAAAAACTCTTGCAAGAGTTACTTTTAAAAAGTATAAGAACTATATAAGCATTGCTATCTCCTGAACTGTTAAATTAATGTCATGAATCTAGTCCTAGAAGACACTAACTTTAAAAGGATCAATGGGGGCTCATTCTTTATGAAAGATTATACTCTAGAGCTAGAAGTTGCCAAAAGCGCAGCTCGCGAGGCTGGAAAGAAAATAATGGAAGTTTACGCATTGCCGTTTGCAGTGGAAATAAAAAAAGATGCAAGTCCTGTCACTCAAGCAGATAAATGCGCAGAAAAGATTATTCTTGAAATGTTGCTAAAAGAATTTCCTATGTATGGTGTTTTAGCAGAAGAGACTGAAGATACATCAGAGCGCTTGACAAAAGAGTATGTGTGGACTATCGACCCCTTAGATGGGACGAAGGAGTTTGTAGCGAAAAATGGAGAATTTACCGTTAATATTGCTCTTGTTCATAAACATGAACCTGTAGTCGGTGTTATTTATGCACCTGTGCTCGACCAATTGTATTATGCAGCTGTTGGAAAAGGTTCTTTCTTAGAGGAAGGGGGAAAGAAACATAAATTGACGCCATCTTCCCACAGTGCAGTTGAAAAAATGTTTATTACTATGAGTCGATCTCATGCAACTCAAGAAAAAGAACTTGTAAAACAACATAAATTTAAAGGAGTCATTACGAGCGGCAGTTCACTAAAAGGATGTCTTATCGCTTCTGGAAAAGCTGATGTCTATTATCGATTTACTAGTATAAATGAGTGGGACATATGTGCAATGGATTGTATAGTCACACAATCAGGTGCTCTAATAACTGATTTTACAGGCAAAAAACTTAGCTATAATAAATCTGATATTAAAGTTCCTCCCTTTCTCTGTTCTAATCATACGATTCATTCAGATCTCTTAAAAATAGCCGCACAATATACTGTTCAATAATAAATAGAAGTATCTTGCAAACCCCATAACATGTTGATTGTAAACCATGACGTTTAATTTACAAATCACTAGCTCTTATTATTTTCTAGAAATCTCTCTACTCTTATCGACGTTGATGACGAGGTGGGAATCTTCTATGCTGACCGAATCCGCTTCCTTGTGGTCTTTGTCTGCCAGTAAATTGCCTTGGTATAAGTCTTTGGAAATCAACTATTTGGAATTTTGGCAAGGGTAATTTTTCAATTTTCAATGAAGGTTCATCTAACACTCTGCGGAAATTATCATAATCTTTGTGAGATACAAGTGTAATAGCAATACCTTCTTCTCCTGCTCTAGCAGTACGACCTACTCTATGCACATATTCTTTTGGAGTTTTTGGCACGTCAAAGTTATACACGTGTGTAAGCATTTTAATATCAAGGCCGCGTGCTGCGATATCACTAGCAACTAAAATTTCTGTCTTCTTGCCTTGGAATGATTCCATAACCTGCTTTCTTTTTGATTGTGTTAAACCACCATGGATGGCTTTAGCTTCGATACCATTTTTATTGAGATTATATGCTATTAAATCTACAGATCTTCGTGTACCACAGAAAACAAGAGCATAGGGTGCTTTTTCTTCTTTTAACAAATGCACTAACAAATGGAAACGATCATTAATAGGAACATCATAATAATATTGCTTTAACAAAGATTGTTCTACTTGCTCTTTTGTTTTGATCCATTCTGGAGCACGCATGTGCTTGTTAACGATATGCATAACTTCTTTAGGCATGGTTGCAGAGAACATCAAAGTTTGACGTTTTGCAGGTGTTGCTTTGATAATGAACTCCACGTCTTCAATAAAACCCATGTCCAACATCTTATCTGCTTCATCAAGAACAAAATATTTGATAGTATCTAATCTTAGTGCTCTTCTTTGTAAAACATCTTTGACACGACCAGGCGTACCAATAATAATATTAGCTCGAGGAATATTTCTGATTTGACCTTCGATAGATACTCCTCCATAGACTTTAAGCACATTGATGGATTTATAGCGAGTAATTTTACTACATTCTTCAGCAACTTGCTCACAGAGTTCTCTTGTTGGAACGAGCACTATAGCTTGGAGTCCTTCTGATGTTTTAATTTGTTCAACGATAGGAACTGCGAATGCAAAAGTCTTTCCAGAACCTGTACTAGATTGACCAACAACGTCCTTTCCTGCTTGTACTAGAGGTATAGCTCGCTCTTGAATAGGTGTAGGTTCTAGAATGCCTATTTCATGCAAAGCCTTTTTGACAAAGGGATCTGTTATCAATTTCTCGAAAGTAATACGTTCTTCCATACTCAAATGAGTTCTAAAGGGTTTATAAAGGTACTTGCCAAGCTAAATCTTTTTAACCTCTTCATCTCTTTTTCCACTATGCTTGTAGATACCCATTCAACTACTCTTTTAACCTGGGAAGAATTTGATAGATCTGTACCTAATAGAGATTATAACTCTTTAGTTCAAAAGGCTCAAACTAACCTCTGGACTCCAGAACCACCGATAATTATATCACCCATGCCAGCTTCTTATGCAGGTAAATATACTCATTTTCTTTATAATGGACATACACGCCTAAGTATTGCCAGAGAGTTTCAGGTCCCGTTACATGCTTTAGTAGTACATTTCGATCAAGAGATTCCCGCGATGGAAGAACTCATAGGACCTTCTTCATTGGAATCTGTTTTAAGAGGCATTGTTTGTAGGAAGATGCATCCTCACCCAACCCTCAATCTTTTCTGGTATGCAAAACAGGATCTTTCTTTCTTGATGCAAGAATTCCAAACATGGGAAGAACAACAATTGCAATGTGCTTGATACTGATTCAAAAAATTATTCAGGATTACTACGTTTGCTTCCTTGCCAGGGATCATTTTCTTGTAGAGGATGGTCAAACCAAATACGAGCGCTAGTTACATCACACAAATGTGCAAATGCTGCTAAAGGACCTTGTACTCTTATTTCTGGATGATACTCTTTATTTTCTCCCTCTACATATTTTAAACCGTTTCTATGCTCATCTGTAAGTTGAAATCCATACTGTTTTATTTTCCTTTCAACAAATTTTCTTATTTTATCTTTGGTATCCAGACGAGGAGTATCTTTCCAGCTACCAGTCTTGGCACTGTGTTTCCATGGCTTTTCTATATCATGAAGGAAAAGGACGAGTAATGCGTCTGATAAAGAAAAAGGCAATTTTCTTTGCGCATTTAGTCCATCATAAAACACTGCAGCAATATTGGAAACTTCAACCACGTGATCCAGATATCCTCCTGTCCACGCTTGATGCTTAGTTTTTGAACCTCTCGCTTGCGCAAGTAAATGTTGATTCTCCTCTACTAATCTGACACAGGCAGTTCTATTAGGTTCATCTATGAGTTCTATTATTTCAGTTAATGATTTGTAAGGTGCTTGCATGATAGTGAATGAGCCCGACAGGATTTGAACCTGTGACCTCCTCCATGTCATGGAGACGTCATAACCGCTAGACTACGGGCTCACAGCTATAAGGCTAAGAATCCCCATTTTTAAAGTTACCTTTTACTCTATGGTAGACCAGGTTTTTTGCTTACACTACAACGTTCAACTACTAAATCAATTCTTTTCTTTCTTGTTTCTGGACGTTTCGCACGTTCAATCCAACGAATATAATATCTCTTATAGGAAGGAGCTAGATGAGTAAAATATTCGAGGGCTTTTCCATTCTGTTGCAATGCTTTAAGTAGATCTTGCTGAGGTTCTGGATTCTTCGGAATGCCTAAGTCTAAGGATGGTTTTTTCAGACCTTCTTTATATCTCTTTAACCCCTCTGTAACTATCTTCTTTTCTTGAATCATCTTTCGTGCGTAAGATAGTGTATTGTCACTCCATCTACTTTTCTCTGTTCTTCTGATAAAACATCTTGCAAATGTATCATTATCTATACTTTTAACAATTGTATCAATCCAACCAAAACAGATTGCTTCTTCTAAGGTTTCACGATGTGAAAGAAAATGCTTCCCAGTATGCCGTTTATGATGTATAAGCCAAATGAGTTTCTCTTTCTTATGATTCTTTCTTAGCCAGGCTCGCCAGTCTTTTCTACTGCTTGGACAAATGCTTTTTGTTATTTCTGGCATCTTTCGATAATTGAACTATGACCTATATAAATCTTTTATTGTCTTTATTCTTTACAAAATCATGGAGGATTTACTATGACTAACACTTTAACTAAAATTATTTTAGCAGTAGTCTTTGTTGCCTTAGTAGGATTTAATTCCTTCTTTATTTTAGGCAATCAAGAAAAAAGCACTACGAGAGACAGTCCTGTTTCTTTGGAACGCATGAATTCTTATGCACCTATCCAACAAACAGATGACGATGAAAATGAAGAACAGGATGAAGACCTTTCTACAGAAGAATTACAGACCATTAACGGTAGACTTACTGAAGCACAGGCGAAAGCAATCGCTCTTGAGACTATAGGCAGCGGAACAGTTATAGATTTTGAAGCTGAACGCGAAAATGGACGACTTTTATATGGAATAACTATTCTTTCTCAAGGAGACACTGTCGAAGTCGAAGTTGATGGATTAACTGGCGACGTTCTAGAGATAGAATGGGGCGACGATGATAAGGGTGAGAAAGAGGATGATTAGTTTAATAAACTAGCGCCTCTCTTTACTACTCATGAAATCTACTCCCTTTCTTTTTTTATTTTTCTTTTTATGCTCTTCTTTTGTTCTAGCAGAAGACACTGGCACAGATTTAACTATTTATAATTTAGAAGTTGAAAAACTACTTAATCTTGGCAGCGGCATTCTTGCTCTTCTCTTAGCTTTCCTTACTTGGTCTGCTTATACTAGAACTGGTAATAATCGCTTATCTTATGTCAGTTTAGCCTTCGTTCTCTTTGCCCTTAAAGGATTTCTTTTAGCTCATGAACTATTTTTCGGTGAATTGCCTTTGATTGACACTGTCACAAGTATTCTAGACTTTTTCATATTACTTGCTTTTTTCATTGGTATTATCAAAAAGTGATTGTCTTATGTCTGGCTTGTCTCCCTCTAAAGATTCTGAGATACTGCAGTTAGAGTCTCGGAGAAAGATCTATGACTTAGTTAAGGAATTCTCAGGATGTAATTTTCATGAACTAGAACGAAGAACTTCAATAGCACCAACTACCCTGCAATATCATTTACACTATCTGACTAAACATGGGCTTATCACTCTTCAGAAAGACGGCAATAAAATACGTTATTTCATTCAACATCTCCAACCAGAGGATAAACGACTCTTGGTTTTTCTTCGACAGCAAAATATTAGACACCTACTTCTTTTTATTTTAACTCATAAAACTTGCAGACAAAAAGATCTTGTGGAGTTTCTTCAGCTCTCACCTTCAACTATTTCCTTGTATCTCTCGCGCCTGATTGCAAGCAAAGTTCTTCAGACTGTTACGAAAGGTAAAGAACTTTCTTATCAACTTGCTATAGTAGAGGACGATCTTGTTACTTTGTTGATCACCTATAAAGCAAGCTTTTTTGACCAATTGGTTGACCAGACTATTGAGATGTGGAATTTTAAATAAGAATACCTTTACGGATATCCGCCATCGACAACTAGAATACTTCCAGTCATATAACTTGCATCTTCTGAAGCTAGAAAACTAACAACACTTGCCATCTCTTCAGGTTTTGCAAAGCGTTTCAGATACACATGTTCTGTTTCTTTTTTGATATAGTCCTTTGGTAACTCTTTATTCATATCAGTGTCTACCCAACCTGGTGCGACGCAGTTAACACGAATAAATGGGGATAGTTCATGTGCTAAGCTTTTTGTTAGATTAATAACTCCTGCTTTGGTAGCACTATAATCTATGGAGTCTGGATGATATGTATGAATACCATTGGTCGAAGCGATGTTGATAATCGTTCCTGTTTTCTTCTTTTTCATAGCATAAGCAACATATTTTGAACAGAGGAATACTCCTAAAAGATTGACTTCCATAGTTCTTTTCCATTGCTCTACAGTTCTTTCAAAAAGGGGAACATCAAATACAATACCTGCATTATTGACTAAAATATCTATTTGACCAAAAAAAGCTAATGATTTTTCTACCATAGCCTTAACTTGCTTTTCATCAGCAACATCAGCTTGTATCGCTATAGCTTTTCTTCCTAACTTTTCAATTGTCTTAACTACAGCATTTGCTTGTGTAACTTCTTTTATATAATTAACAACAACATGACACCCATCTTGAGCCAATCGTATTGCAATTGCTTTTCCAATACCTCTGCTTGCACCAGTAACGAGAGCAACTTTATCTTTAAGCTTCATAGTAATTATGGCCTCTAGAGAGTTTATATATTTTGCTTTGATTAAAGCTGTTTCCTCTTTCTATAACTCCAAATAGCCGTTGCTGGAATTGCTAGAACAACAGTTGGAATTGTAGACTTTTCTGGTCTTGGAGTTCCTTTCAAGTTATGCATTCCATAAGTTAATAATATAGTTATTGTAGAAGGAATAGTTACAGAAGTGATTAATGCTTTTGTTCTATTATTAATTTTTGTTACAAGATATTCACAGGACTTCATAACAGCACCCCCAAACAAAAATGTATACCCTCCTTGTTTTAAAGCAGCAGTTGTAGACCCAAGAACCTCTTGAGTTTCATAATAATTTATTCCAAAAATAATTCCCCCCATAATTCCTGCACATACTAAACCCATCTTATATTCAATATATTTGCTTCCAAGATCATAGATTTGTCTAGCCAAAGATTTTTTTGATGGAGTAGGTAGTTCACTATCTATCATATCTTCTAGGTCTTGCATGTAGATAGAAAAAAGAGAATCGTTTAAATGATTTACTCTTAATAGTTACAAATAGGATAAGCCACCGGAGGGATCCGAACCCACGACCTTCCGCTCCCTTGCTTTCGATACAAGGCGGATGCTCTATTACCCATATACAAGCCATAGCTTATACATTCCAGGCTGAGCTACGGTGGCGCTAGCTAGACAGCGTTTTAGAATGTTTAAAAAGATTGTGGAGTTCGAAAAATCTCCGAAAATTCCGGAAAACTTCTAAATAGAGATTCAAGTATCTGTTTACTTCTCAAAGACCCTCAGAGTATTTATAAATAAAATTAAAATATTAGCTATATGAGAGTCGGTTTTACTAATGATGAAATACGAGAAAACTTCCTTGAAACATGTAAAAGAAAGTTAGGTGTTTCTTCTTGGAGTGGTTTAGCAAGTTATTTAAAAATACATAGAAATTTACTTTATAGATATAGAGACGGAGATCTTCTGTTATCTGAGGAGCACTATAACTCTCTAGTAAGACTACTAAATCACAAATTCACTATCATGAATAGTTATATTTATTTTAAGGATGATCATTGGGGTAAAGCTAAAGGAGGGAGGAATGCTTATAATAAAAATAAAGAATTTTTTAAAATAGGAAGAAAAAAAGGATTAAAAAAACTTTTAAGTATGAGTGAAAGATGTTTCACTTTTAATCTAAACCAAAATCTATCTATAGAACTGTGTGAATTTATTGGTGCTTTTATTGGTGATGGATTCACAGGAAACTATCAAAACCACTATACCACTCAGTTTACAGGTGATAGAAGATATGATTATGGCTACTATGAACAAGTTATAATTCCGATTTCTAAACAACTATTTAATAATATAAATTGCTATATCAGTGAAAAAGACAATACGCTTCGAGTAAAATACTATTCTAAAGCATTATTTCTCTTTCTGACAGAACAGTTCAATCTTCCACCAGGTTTAAAGGTTTATACTGTCAAGATCCCTTATATAATTATTGAACATGGAAAAGATTATGTTTTTCCAACACTTCGAGGTATATTTGATACTGACGGCTGTATATTTTATGATAAAAGACCAATCTATAAAAAACCTTATCCACGTATTGAGATAAAGCTCATTAATGAAACGTTAATATTACAAATAAGAGATTTGTTGACTCAATACGGTTTTTCTCCTGCAATAAATGGAAAAAAGACTGTAGTCTATCTCTATGGAAAACAAGTAGATTTCTTTTTTGAACAAATAGGATCTTCTAATAGCAGACATCTAAAAAGATTTGAAGAAGGATTAACTAATCCAAGAAATCTTGGTTCTTAATTTTTTCTGGTAAATACTTGTTCGAAATGAAACTAATACCTTGAGCGGAAAGTGCTTGGATTTCTGCCTTAGCATTGAGCTTCTTGAACGCTTCGAACTCTTTCTGCCATTCTTTATTATCTTTGAACCAGTCGTATTCCATGATCTGTTTGAGACGCTTAGTATCATTGTCATTCAACTGGATTAAGTTCTTTCTTAAACCATATTTATCAATGTCACCAACTCTAATACCTAAATAGCGTACACCAGGAATAGCCATGCGCTCTGAGATGTGCGCCAAGTTAATGGAACCGTACTTGATAACAGAGTAGATATAGTGACCCCACGGATCCAGGTCGGTCAAGACATAAATAGGTAATTTGTGTTCTTCATACAAGCGTTGCAATAATCTACGAATACCGCGAGTAGTCTGTCCTTGTGATGACATAATGATGCAATTTTGTTTTTCCCAGAATTTATCCTCATGCAAGCGTTCCCATACGGCAGCTTTCTCCATGTAGAGAATATATTTTACATTGACTTTCTTGAATTTCAATTCTTCAGTGTTCGAAGGAATACTCCAACCACCAGAGCCCATCTTGGACCAGTCAATCGTGTCACCGCGATCCTCAATAATTACATTGCCTGCAACAGAACCATTCTTGTTTGCATTAACATTTAAGTTTTCACGTGATAAAGTAGTAATGACTTCTAAGTCTTCAATAACATCATCAGATTCTGCTTGTTCATCAACGAGGTTTATTTTTGTATTAGGGATTGTACGCTTAGCCATGTAGAAGACATCTCTCAGGGATGCGTGTTTTCCTTGTTCAATCAAATCTTTACTAATTTTAGCAACTTCCACTGTTTGTAAAAACTTTTTAGAATGAGCAACGTTGAAGAACGTACGTTGAGCCATTTTCTTACCTAGTATTAAAGTCTTTGACTTTTTGTCGAATTCGACGTTTGAGAGACCACGCACTAACAGATCAATTGCTGGATTTTTACCCGCTTTGATGTCGCGGACTATTTTTTCACCAAATTCTTTCAACGCATCTGCAGATTTTTTCTTTTCGCTCATGCTTGTTGCTCCAGAATTAATGGTAAATCTTTTTTCAAACGCTCTTTGAGCTTCTCTTCCAATTCTGTCTTTTTAGCACCAGTTAAGACTGCTAAAGTACTTGCTAATTCAGGAATATAACCGTCGAATAAGGATGCACGCTCTTTTTGTTCTCGCATACGCACAGTTTTACGTACGAATGAATAGAGCTTACGACCTACTTCTTGTACTGCTAGTTTGATTTCTTTGATGATTTCAGGATAATGAGCAATAGCTTCTTTGGATTCAGAGGTGAAAGGCACCCAAACTGATACGATATGTACTACAATAACTGCCGGACCTGAAGGAATTGCTCCTTTACTTTGATCTAATCCATAATTTCTCCACACTGTGTTAATTACTGATCGAGTAGTTGCACATGCAGATTGCTGATATTGTAATGGAACTTTGTTAGCGAAACGAACTAGGCGGACTAATTCTTCTTTTGGTAAAGATCCTCCGTAAGCAATAGCAGCTTCCACTTGGAATGGAATACCTCTATAGACTGAAGGAGAACGAGTTGTAGAAGCAAAGAATTCTGCAGGAAATTCTTTTTTTAATGAAGCAGTTAAAATTTCTTCCCCAATAGGGCTTAAACAATCTGTTGGAGGAGCCATAATCTTTGTTTCCTGAATGGATTTGAATAATTTTTCAGATTGGTCATGAGCCATATCAACAGGTTTTGTTTCCTGTCCTATTTGTGCTTTTGTCAAAATTTCATGAGCTACATTAGAAGAAACTCGAGAAAATTCATTAGTGAGAAATTGCAACATAGTTTTTGCTTTGGTAGCCTTCATCATCTGCATTAAGGCACCGAGCTCAATACCGTGAGGATGTGGCTGGATTTTCTTTGCGGGTTTCGGCATTTGATTTGTTGCACGCTTGTAAGTTACACGCTCTTTTAAAGGATTAATATAAGTGAATTGTGCATGAGGATTAGAAATAGCACTTTGCTTCATATACTCGTCAACGCTTAATTTTCCTTTTTGGTACTTTCCTTCTAATTCAATTTCTACACGAATACCATGTTCTTTGTTCAACCATTCGATTTCTTTTTCTGTAAGCACATCTGGCTCATTTTTTGCAGTGTTGATACGCAATTCTATAAAATTAGCTGGATGCTTCACATCGATTCTAGAAGTAATACGAGCTGGCTTTCCCGTGGTTAATTGACCATAGAGGATAGAGGCAGAAACACCTATACCTTGCTGTCCGCGGCCTTGCTTCATAGAATGGAATTTACTACCATAGAGCAAACGAGCAAAAACATTAGGCAATTGTTCTTTTGTAATTCCTGGGCCATTATCTTCGACTATAATAATAAACTTATTTTCTGCAGTCTGACGTAGCTCTACGAGAATTTCAGGCAAAACTGGCATTTCTTCACAGGCATCTAAAGAATTATCGACTAGTTCTTTTACTGTAGTTGACAACGCTTTGAGAGGATTATCAAAACCAAGCAAATGTCTGTTTTTCAGAAAAAATTCAGAAACACTAACTTGTTTTTGCTCTTTAGCCAATTCTTGGGCTTTGATTTTTGTCGTTGCTGCTTTTTCTTTTGTCTGCGCCACGAAGCCATCTTCTTTTCATGGCTTTATAAATTTTTTGTGAGAACGTTTTTACAATTAATGGTGTAAATTTTCCATTTGTGATTCAATAAAATGATATACATTGCTGTGTGGAGAGCCACCAAGCAACTTCTCTACTGCTTGTCGTGCAATCTGTACTTCTTCAACTCCTCCAATCACTGCAGCAGTTCTCCCATGGACAGCTAAATGACAATTAGTTAACTGTTCTAGCATTTTCCATGCTTTTCCCTGTGTTCCTATTAAACGTGCGCGAATACTTTGCATTCTTGCTTTCGAATCTTTGGAGAACGCACGCATATCAATAACTTCTAAATAAAAATTATCACGCGCTAGCATCATTGCAATTTCTGGATTAAAACCACGACCGATTGCTCTTACAATAGGCACTGCAATAAAAGTGCTAACACTTTCTTCTGCTGTGATCTCTACATCACCTTCTTTAGAAACTCTAATTTTTGTTTTAGTTCTACTTTGAATAGCTCGCTTTGTTTCTCCTTTTTTACCTATTAGTACAGCGACACGATCTTTAGGGATTTTTAGTTCTTCTTCGTACATCTTAGAATTCTTGGAACTCTTCCAATTGCTTTAAATAGCCATTTCTTTGCAACCAAGATACTTGCGTTTGTTTATACTTGAAAATAATGTCTCCTTTTTCATCGCCACCTAACTCCCATGGTTCAACTAATAAGGTATCTCCTTCTTGGACCCAGATTTTTCTCTTTAAACGACCAGGAATACGACAAATACGTGTTTTTCCATCCATGCAACGAACACGCATACGAGAAGCACCTAAACGCTGATCGAGAATACCTAAAGTTTCTTTATCCCTTGGTAAGCGAACACGCCTGATTTCTTCAGCGATTTGCTGTTGACGTTCTAATTCTACTTTCTTTCTAGACATGAGTATTTAGGCCAGCATATAACAATTTATAAAGGTGTCTATTAAAGCTTATTTAAGCAATGCAAACACGTAATAAAGTATGATTAGAACTAACAAAATAATAGCACCATTCATTAGCAAAAGACTAAAAGTCATTGTTCTTCCACATTTTCCTTCTTCACATCTTTCACTTTTACACTCGTAAGCTTGCGAACAAGATTCTCCATTTTTCTTTAGAGGAACTAAAAGACCTGCTTTGTCACAATATAAAGTGCCGACAGTAGTACCAAATGGCAAACAGCTTTTCTTTCCTTTTTCCAAGGTTTGTAAGCAACCACTGCACTCTTGCACTTGCTCTTCTTCTGCGCTACAAATTTTAGGACAAGGACCGCCACAATCTATACCTGCCTCTCCTTGATTTTTTAGATTATCTGTGCAAGTAGGACATGCGCTACAAGAGCCACCGCAATCAATACCAGTCTCGTCAACATCTTGTTTGCCGTTTGAACATTGCGTTTCTGTTGATTGTGCTACACTCGTTGTTACTTTTGCGCCTGTGCCAGCATCAATAACTACTTTTGCAAACACTTGTGAAAGCGGATAATCAACCAGGAGAGTATCTGCTTTATCCGTGCTTGATGTTAAATCTACTTTGATTCCATAATTGGAGATACCTATAACATGATTCTCGCTTGAGGTTACTGTAGTTACACCACCTAGAGTATTTGAGATCCCTATTCTTGTAGCTTGAGATGTTTGAATTGTAAATGTTAAAGTTTCTGCAGTTGTAGATTCTTCAAACTGAGTTCCATCTGTAGTCAAAGTAAGATCATAAGGTGCTGCAGGAGCATTAGTAGCACCTACATCGAGAACTCCTCCACCCTTCACAATAATGTCCATTTGATCGCTTGCCACATCACTGTCTCCATTGAGATCAAAAGCCAAACGATTAGGTAATGCTTCTTCAATATAAAATCTAGCACTCATGGCGCCGATGGACAAGGTTCCTTCGCCCATTGTTCCACCATTTGATGAATTGCTGTAAGTGATTGATCTTTGTGAACCTCCCACTTCAGTAAAAATAATAGTATTTGTTTCGTTGTTTAAAGAATCATAAGTTAACACATAGGTTTTTCCATTTTTGGTGTTAGCTGTAGTTAATACAAAATAATCATATCGGTCTATGTTAAAATCAGTTGCACTTGTCCCCTCAACAACGATAAGGTCTTTTGTGCTATCCCCAAACTTGAAGCTGTTCTTATTTGAGATGAAGGGGATATTAATCAACTTGTCTTCTGGTGCCGTAAATTCCAAGCGATATTCGTCATCTGTTGTGGAAGGCAATAATTTTATTCTTGTTAATGCAACATTTTCTAAACCAGCATATCTTATGTCCCAATCTGCAAGCAATGCTTGAGGCTGACTAAGGTATCTTTTAACTCCTTCTCCAGCTTTTATATAGAGTGTTCTTGGCACAGTGAGACGATATTTTATGTTTGAAATTTTTAATACATCACCTACTAAAGACGCTGAAATTTTAATAAATGCATTATCTAACTTTACTTTATTCAGATTTACGTCACGTGTAAAAGCATCGTCTTCATAATTTTCATCAATTAATTCTAAAACGCTAGCCCCTAAAAATAATTTTACTGCACTTCCCTGAGGATCATTACTATTGAGGATAACATCACTTATTCCTATAGATACATCTGTTTCTATAACTTCCATATCTCCTTTTTGCAATTGTTGTGTTTCTTTTCCGTTAACTTTGAACTTTGCCTTTTTTGTCGCTGTCTCTATATTAGTTACTTCAATCTCATAGGTCTTATCACCTATGGTGTAGATTTTCTTCTCTTCTTGTCTTAAGAGATCAATAATTGCACCTTTTGCTAATGTCAGCTTTACCTTGTGATTATCAAGTGAAGAATCTATAAATGTGTATTCTTCATTTAAAATAGAAATCTTAGCGTCTTGGAGTCCATCGAGACGTGCATCAGTAGTTTTACTTTTTAAGCCTTCATCAAAACTAATATGCCATTCAAAAAATGCATCAGTTACTGCAGTTCCTGAGTTTATGAGTAAAAAATCTCCGACTTCATCAGTATCAGATGTCTTTGTAAATTGCACTACAGAAGTGTTAAGAGCTGTTGTTGTATCTCTAAATCTGATATATTGTACATATTTTGTTGTTCCTTCCTTAGTATTAGTAGTTCCTGACTTAACATCTCCAAGATGCACTGATGTGACTGCCTCTAGAACATTCCCCATTTCTTCATTAATACTCATTTTATCTGTTGATCCTTTGAACTCAAAAGAACCAGCAGACACTATTGCAGCTACTAAGACTAACACAAAACTAGCTAGAATTGTTTTTTTCATACTACCTCTTTCTTCTATTGGCAGCTTCTAATTCTTTATATAATTTGCTATTTCAGGCGAAATAGTACTGTTCCACGGTATAAAATAACTCCTGTCTGACGATCTAATCTATTTATTTGTCTTGAGATTGTAAGCTTTCCGTCAAAACGTTCATTTAACTTCTTTCCTAAAGAACGCGCAAATCTTTGTGAGGAGAGAAAGATGTCTATGCCTGTTTTGAGCTCTTCTGTTTTTGCTATAAATACATCTTTTCTTTTTCCCACTTCTTCCAAAATAAATTGCAGCACCTCTTGCTTATAAGGTCTAATCTGTATAGTTGCTTCGTAATAACTATTGTGCATAGGCTTGCGCATGAGGGACTCCAGCAATAACAATGATATTTTCTTTTGTAATTATTTCTACTTTTAAACCAAGAGCAACAGCTTCTTTACCAATTAAGTTTACATTGGGAATATCTCTCAATAGAGGAGTAATAGTGAGTGCAGTTCCTTTTTGACCTTTATAAAAGTGCTCAGAGATAGTTATACAATATTTTCCTTCCTCAAATGTTTTTCCAAGAATATTTTCATCACAAACAGCGAGTACATCACTGTGTTGTCCTTTATGCACTTTAAAGTACATATTAATTTCCTTTTACTGGTTGTTTTGCACCGCATGCAGTACATTTCATAAACATAAGACGATCTTCTTTTAATAATTGTGTATCTGGTTTTCCACATTCTTTACAAATAACAAAGTCCTTACAATATTGTGTTAATTTATTATTAATGAGCTGGGCTGATATCTTTCTTCCTAAAACTAATCTTGGCCCATCAAGAGTTGCAGGTGTTGCTAGCTCACGTTGCAAGTATTTTAATAATTCTGCAGCATCTCTTCTAATGAGGGAACAAATCTGACTAAAATTAGTTAATATTGTTTTTACTCCCTGAATATGACCTGTGACTTTCGGGATTTCAAATCGCTCAGTACTTGTTTTTAGCTCTGGTAGATGAGCTTTCGCTTTTTTTAATAAGTCATTATAGTTGAAGTCCATAACTTCAGAACGACAGTTTAGCCTATTTAAATCTTATTACTAAATTCTCACTAAATGATCTTTATAACGCCTGGGCGAGACATATAGACTTCACCTTCTTTAATAAGCTCTTCAATAATTTTTTCAGCTGTTTCCTCTTCTAAGGCTGCAGATTGAATGAGCATATCAATATCCATGCCTAACTCACCTTGTTTTTCCAAGAGATTAAGTATTTTTTGTCTGATCCCTTCATTTCCTTGCAAAGGAGAAGTATTAGCAATGAGTTCTTCCCGAGTTTCACGAGGAGTTATTTCCTGATGGGTTGTTGGTTGTTTTTTATCAATAATACCGCGTGATTGTGTTAATTCTATTTTTCTTATTTTCATCCAAGCTGGATTCTCTAATTTTTTTACAATTTCAGGAACTAAATAAATTTCATTTTGATATTGCTTTGGTCTGCCTATGACTAACAGAGAATCTCCAATTTTCAGGCCAGTTACCAATCTCACATCTTCTTTAAAAGCACGAACGGCAATTTTTGCAGTTCCATCTTCCAAGGTGATAGTTGCATAGTCTTCAGTGCTATTGGTAAATACTTCAGTGATGGTCCCCACAATATTAACTCTTGCTGCTTTTATGCCTTTAATATCAAGGTAATTAGGTTGCCATTCACCTTCGTCACGAATGTAGTCAGCATCAACTATTTCTGCAATCCAAAATTTGTATGCCGTTTGGCGACTTTGCATGGTTATAATTTTGAGATCCAGCCACGTTTTGGTTCATATATCTCACCCTCTTTTTTTAACTTCTCTAGGATCTCTTCCACTTGTGGTTCAGTTAGATTCTTTTCTGATGCTTCTGCGAAAATATCTTCAATAGGAATGGTTTTCTTGCCTCGAGCTTCTAATTCATGGATTATTTCTTTAATGACCAAAATCTTATTTCTTGTGGATGCTGGAACTCCTGTTGCTACTCTATCCATATCAAATTGTCCTGTTTCATAATCGAATCCTACTTGCATCATGCAGAATTTGAGAATTTTAATAGCATTACGAGCATCTTTTTTAGTTACTTGATTGGATAAACGAACACGAGCAGATCCTTCTGCCAAACGAATTAAAGCTTCTAACTGACGTGCTGAAATAGGAATAGGTTTAATGCCTCCGTCGCCTGTTATTGCTGAATTACGAAGACCCACATAGAATTCTTTAATTTCTTCTACAGCTCCAGGAGATAATTTTGGGAATACATTTTGATGCACATATGCAATATATTTACGCATTAAATCCACTGGTACTTCAGGCTCTTTTACACCATCAATGTTCCCTTCAAGGATATGTGTCGCGATTTTTGTATCTTTTTCTTTATCAGGAATATCACGTACTGCGAAAATGAGATCAAACCTATTGATCAATGCTGGAGGTAAATTAATTTGAGAGGCAATAGGCTGGAAAGGATCAAAACGACCTAACTTTGGGTTTGCTGCAGCTAAGACTGTAGTACGAGCAGTTAATGTCGCTTGAATGTTCGCTTTACTAATAGTAACTTGTTGTTGTGCCATAGCTTCGTGCAACGCGGACGTGTCTTCCATAGACATTTTGTCCATTTCATCGAGGCAAAGAACACCGCCTGACGCTAAAACAATAGCTCCGGCTTCTAACGCCCAACCTCGCATAAATTCGTCTTTCACTACAGAAGCAGTAATACCTGCAGCAGATGCACCGCGACCTGCAACGTATCTAGCACGAGGAGCCATTTTTGAAATATAAGTAAGCAATGTAGATTTAGCTGCACCAGGATCACCTACTAAGAGAATATGCATATCACCCCTAACTGCAGTGCCGTCTGATCGTTCTTTGCGAACTCCACCCATTAATTGCAGAACTAAAGCACCTTTAATTTCTTCATGACCATAGACAGATGGAGCAATAGAGCTTACTAATTTTTGATACACGTTAGGATCATTGGCTAACTCTTTAATTCTTTGTTCATCTTCTGTAGTAATACTTATATCATCATAACTTTGTTCAACAGAATCGATGGAATTTGTTTCCAAAGCAAGATCATACCGAGTTAATTGTCCTCCAGATTTGGCAGTTAGGGGAACTTCCTTGAGAATACCTACAACACGCACTTTAGAACCTGGAGTTGTTTTTTTCTCCATTTTAGGTTCAACCAGATCTTCACGAACAAAAACAGACAAGCGTTTTGGTTGTTCTCCGCCTTGCATGGATTCTGGTGATTCTTCAATAACTAAACGTTGCGCATCTACTAATATTTTTTCAGCAACACGAAAACGACCGCGTGCACCGCAGGAGCATCGTTGTGGTTCTTTAAACTTACTTTCTAGTTGTGGCACTGTAATAAGGTTACCACAGGAACGACATTCAAATTTTGCAGAAATGACTTGTGGACGAACGTCTGACGCCTGACGAATGATGCCGTCGATCATAATCAGATTATCTAGGTGTGTACTTCTGATATCACGCACTTTTATTTTTTGGGATTCTGGTAAATTGATAAAACGAACACGAAATTCTTCTTTAGGAAGATCAAATTGCTGTAAAGCAACTTCTGCTGCCTTGATAGTCTCTTCTGGCTCAGTTATGAGCTGTTCTGCTAGTTCAGGATCATGTTTTGCTAATTCTGGGAATTCTACCTGAATAGAGCGCTTGCCACTGCTCACTAGTTCATGGATTTTTTTCAGATATGCGGCTTCTAAAAATTCCTGAAACCTTTGAATTTGCTCTCTAGCATCGACCAATTTTTCAACCCCCGCTTCCGGAAATGGTGAGGAAGTATAAAAAGGTTCCTAGGGTGTTTGAGAAGTTTACTTTTTATTGACTTTCAATAAAGTAGTAATCAATAAGTCTACAGATTCACGCAATTTTGCTTCAGAACGTGTTCCTGTACAAACGATTTTCCCATTACTGAACAATAAGAACGTTGCTCTTGTCCCAGGCAACTTATACACTAGACCAGGAAATTGTTCTGGCTCATATTCAGTGTTTTCTAATTCCATGGCAAGCATATTCAAATTTAAATCCATACCGATGGAGCCTGAAGCAACCATGTTTTGTACTGTAACTTTTGGGACAACTGTGATTTTGATCTTGATTTTTTCTATATTTTGGATGATTTTTTTAACAGCTTCTTTTACTTTAGCCATAGATTTTGCGCCTGTACAGACAATTTTTCCAGAACTAAAGATTAATGCTGATGTTTTTGGTTCTTTAATACGCATTACTAAACCAGGAAACTGCTCAGGGTTATACTCTGTATTTGGCAAAGCTTCAGCAAGCTTGATTAAAGGAATATCTTTTTCTAAAGAAGCAGATGCAACAATATTTTGGATTTTAATTTCTTTCTTTGGTCTTCTTGGCATATAAATCCCCCCATATAGCTCAAATGCCTATTTTTGGAAGGTTATTTGGGTTTATAAAGGTATTTATAAAGGATTTAAGAAGACTTGCTGTTTTTGAAGTTTATAGCATAATAAACAAGATTAGCACTGTTAGAACAGTCATTACACTATAGACTAAAAAAAGTTCCTTTTTTCTTGTTTGTTTTGTTTCCACTTTGAGTACCTTCCTAAACTAGAATAAAATGTGGAGGGAGTATGCATATGCATACCCCTACTCCATGGGTTTAGGTTGAGTTAAAATTACTAAGACGGTCCTTTATATATAACTTGAGAGGACTTTTATTTCTTTTTTTCTTACCATTTTAGTCCTTTTTCTAAAAAGATCATAAAATAAGGCCCAATTTACTAAAGAAGTTAATTTTCTTTGTCTAAAAACCAATTTGTTAGCTTAATCTTTTTTAATTTACCCATCGTTTCAATACTAATTATTTTTTTATTTTGCAGACTAATAAAGATACGAACCAAAGTAGTCTTAGGAATACCTGATTCATAGCGTATTTTTGCCTGTGTGGATGTGTGCTGATGGTTTAACAAAAACATAACTACTTTTTTTTCTTTTTCATTGAGTGTGTTTAGGATATCTTGTGTTCGCTTACTAATTTTTTCTTCGGATTGTTGTTCTTCTTGTTTCTTTTCTTGACTTAGAGGCATATGTACAATTTTTGGTCTCTTTTGCCAATACTTCCAGCCGAACCAGCCTGCTCCTCCTAAGAGGACAATGATAACTATACTCCAAAAGATTATCCAACCATTTCCACCCTCGGAAATCACTGCACGATTCAATCGAATTTCTAAAGTATGTGAAACACCTTTCTCAACAGTTACTTTGCCTGAACCAACGGCACGATTAGCAGTAGCAGTAATAACACATTCACCAAGAGGAGCATAAGCCAAAGAAAATGAACCTACACGATCAGTCTCTTCTGGAAATTTTTCACCATACTCTTTACTACATTCGACTTTCAAGAGTGCTTCACTCACTAAATTGTTTAAAGTATCATACACAACACCTTTTACAGAACCTACGGAGAATGCAATAATTTCCTGATCTAGAGATTTATCTAATGCTATTTCTTGCTCTGCGTAATAATCTTTACCCGGTGTTTTTAAGTCGTCTATCTGAAACTTAAGCAGATAGTTTCCTTGTTCAAGACGCAGAGTAATTGGGTTGCTTCGAATGAATGAAGAGATAACTCTTTCCTCCTTCGACTCTTTCTCTACAACAATAATGTTTACTAAAACGTCTTTAATCTCTTTATTTCCTTCTGCTTGTTTGAGTGTTAATTTGATGGTTTGCTCTTCTGCCTGTACTAGCATAGACATAGCTAGAGTAACTAACATTAGCAACCATATTTGTTTTTTCAGGCTTAACATTTTTTGAACGCTATTTCCACTTCTTTTTCTTTAATCTGCTCTTTCTTGACTAGAGAGTATCCTACTATCTTTTCTCCTTTTTTTATCCATGTTAAAGTTTTCGCTCCAACCTTTTGCTTTAATTCTTCTTCGAATGCTGTAAGGTTTTCTTCCATACTTATAACTAACTGGATACGATCATCAATATTCATGCCTTGTGCTTTACGATATCCATTTACAATTCTAATGAGCTCACGGACCATACCTTCTTTCATAAGTTCCGGAGTTATTTTAGTGTCTAATATGATTGTAAAAGTTTCTCCTTTCTTCTGGACTACTTCTTTAACATTTACTTCTTCAGCAATTAAAGGAAGATAGACCTTATCTAAGTTTATGCCTTGTATTTCTATTTTCGCAAGAATTTGACGGATGGGTATCTTTGCCTTCTCTCGAGTTTCTAATGCTTTGCTGACGATGTCACGAACTTGCTGCATTTCTTTATTTAACTGTTTGCTCATTTTTTTGATATCTGCTACAGGCCAGGACTCTAGATGAATAGACTCTGCAAGCTTCTTATTTTCTTTTCGCAAGCATTGTTGTATATCTTCAGCGATAAATGGAGCTATAGGTGCCATGAGCTTAGCTAAAGTGTGCAACACATATCCTAAAGTCTGAATAGCTTTTTGTTTTTCTTTTTTATCCTCGAATTTAAAACGATCTCTGCTTCTACGAATATACCATGTTGATATCTCATCAATAAATTGCATGAGCGTGCTTGTAGACGTTACCGTGTCATAAGATTCCATGGCTGTTGTAATCTCTGTGATAGTAGTGTTTGTTTTACTGACTATCCATTTATCCAGAATATGGTCTGATGAAGAGTTATCCAAAACTACATTTTCTTTACCATATAATTCATAGAATGATTTAACATTTTCTGTAAGCATGATCATTTTTCTATAGACTTCTTTCAAAGTTTCTTCATTGAAATTGATATCTTCTGCTTTCATTAAAGGCGAGAGCATTAAGTAACAACGAAGTGCATCTGCGCCGTATTTATCAAAAATAACACTTGGATCAGGATAATTTCCTTTTGATTTTGACATTTTCGAACCATCTGAAGCCAGGATAGTTCCTGTAACCACTACATGCTTAAAGGAAGGCTTATCAAAGAGAAGAACTCCTAACACGTGCATATAGTAAAACCATGTTCTTGTTTGGGCAATATATTCAGAAATAAAATCTGCTGGGAAATTTTCTTTAAACCATTCTTTATTTTCAAAGGGATAGTGCTTTGCTGCATAAGGCATACTGCCAGATTCAAACCAACAATCCATCACTTCAGGAATACGATTCATAGTTCCTTTACATTTCATACATTTCAAATGTATTTTGTCAACGACATGTTTGTGAAGATCAAGCTCCTTCGGAACTTTTTCTAGAGCTTTTTCTGCAAGCTCTTTGACACTACCTATAACGACTAGCTCTGGACATTTGGTGCATTTCCATACAGGAATAGCTGTTGCCCAGAAACGGTTTCTTGATATACACCAGTCTGGAGCGTTCTCTAGAATATATTTGAAACGTCCTTCTTTAATATGCTCTGGGTGCCAGTTAATATCTTTATTTTTTTTCAAAATCTTTTCTTTTACTTTTTGAATATCTACAAACCAGGCGTCTAATGCATTATAGAATAGGGGAGTTTCACAGCGGTAACAGAAAGGATAGGGGTGCATGTATGACTCTGATTTATATAATAAATTTCTTTTTTCCAAATCTTGCAAGACTTTTTCATCTGCTTTTTTGAACCAAAGACCTTGCCATTCCTTTGGACCTTGATGCAATTTACCTTGTGTATTCACATGTTGAACAATGGGAAGATCATATTTTTTGATCATACGATAGTCAAATTCTCCATAGAGAGCCATATGGACTATACCTGTACCTTCAGCAGCTGTTACCTCATTACCACCATCGACAATATGATGTCCTTTTTTGTCTGAAGGAACAACATAGAGAGGCTCATATTCTTTCTTGATGAGCTTATCTCCTTTGATTTGTTCAACTATTTCATATTTTTCTTTTATCTCTTGTAGTCGATCTTTTGCAAGAATATACTGTTCTTTATTTTGTTTAATTTTTACATATTGTAATATGGGATTAATAGCTAACGCAACGTTTCCGATTAGGGTCCATGGCGTTGTCGTCCAAGCAAGGAGATAAGTATCTTTTTCATTTTTTATTTTAAATTTAGCAATTGCAGTTTTTTCAGTGATGTCTTTATAACTATTATCCATAGCTATTTCTGAGGTTGCTAAAGGAGTCTCACATCTAGGACAATACAACAATACTTTTTTTCCTTCATAGATGAGTTTGTCTTCATAGAGTTTTTTAAATAAGTACCAGATAGTTTCCATATACTCAGGATCCATGGTTTTATAGGCATTATCAAACTCAATCCATTTTCCCATTCTTGTAATTGTTTTTTTCCATTCTTTAGCGAAAGATAATACTTTAGAGCGACAGAACTCGTTGAACTTTTCTATACCCATTTCTTCAATTTGCTTTTTTTCTTTGATGCCTAATTCTTTTTCCGCGATATTTTCAATAGGCAGACCATGACAATCCCATCCCCAACGTCTTTCCACCCTGAAACCCTTCATAGTCCAGAATCTTGGGAAGACATCTTTACTGGTTAAACCTAGAATATGACCATAGTGAGGAGTTCCTGTTGCAAAGGGAGGACCATCATAGAATACATACTGTTTATTTTTTGGCCGTTGCTCTACAGATTTCTCAAAGATCTTGTTTTTTTCCCAAAAAGTACTGATGGTTTCTTCTCGTTCTTTGTGTCCCATGATACTGAGTTTGATACCTTTCTCCTTCGTTTAAATAGTTTATTATGAGTTTCCATAAAGCTTTTATACCTCTTTCTGTGCTTTCTTTTAACGCTGTCAAAGAAATACATACTATTTCTGAGATAAGTGTCATTTACATACAGATAAGGAGAGTACATACAATGGAAAGATATGGAGATAGTGGAGATCGAGGATATAGAAGACAACCTACAGCACCTATTAAAGTTGGTGACATAGTAGAAGTAACAATTGAAGCAGTTGGAGAAAAGGGCGATGGTCTAGCAAAGATCAGCGGTTTTGTTCTCTTTATTCCTGGAGTCAAACAGGGCGAAAAGCATATGGTCAAAATCACACGCGTCTTGCGCAGTGTCGGTTTCGCGGAAGTTGTAACTGGTGAAGCTGCAACTAAAACATCTGCAAATGATGACAACGCTGGCTCTGACGATGATTATCAAGAAGAATCATCTGAAGAAGACACGCAAGAAGATTCTGAAGACTTCTAAAGTCTTCTTTTCTTTTTCTTTTTTTACCACATAAACCTTATAAATCGAGCTTCTCTTTTTTATTTATGACTGAACAGCAAGCAGATCATCAACTTTGGATTGAGAAATATAGACCACAAACTTTTGCCGAAGTTAAAGGACATACTGAGATTACTAAAAGATTACAGGCTTTTGTTGAACAAAAAAACATTCCGCATCTCTTATTTTCTGGTCCTGCGGGTGTTGGAAAAACTACATTGTCTCTGATTATAGCCAAGACCTTATTTGGAGACAATTGGCATCATAATTTTCTAGAGCTTAATGCTAGTGATTCAAGAGGTATAGAAGTTATCAGAGAAACAGTAAAAGATTTCGCTCGCACTAAAGCATTGGGCACTGAATTACCTAAGATTATTCTTCTGGATGAATGTGATGCTCTTACCAAAGAAGCACAGCAAGCATTACGCCGCACTATGGAAACTTATACTCGAACTGCACGATTTATTTTATCGGCCAACTTCAGCAGCAAAATTATTGACCCTATTCAATCACGTTGCACTATTTTTCGTTTTAAGCCATTATCACAAGAAGATATCAAAAACATTATCATGAATATTAGTAAACGAGAAGGCCTGAAGATTGATGACAAAACTATTGCTGCTGTAAGTACAGTTAGTAAAGGAGATGCACGTCGAGCTGAGAACATTCTCCAAAGTTGTAGTGCTATCAGTAAGACCATTACAGAAAAATTAGTCTACGAAATTGTCAGCGCTGCACATCCTGAAGAAATGAAAGAAGTTCTTCAATTAGCAGTACAAGGCTCTTTTATCCAGGCACGTGACAAATTATTAGATGTGATGTTAAAACATGGACTCTCTGGAGAAGAGATTGTCAAACAAATTCAAGAAACAGTCTGGGATCTTTCCATTACTGATCAAGCAAAGATGCAATTGATTGAAAAATGTGGAGAGATAGAATTTCGCATGGTTGAAGGCAGTGATGAGTTCATACAACTTGAAGCACTTTTAGCCAGCTTTGTTCTTGCAAAGAAATGACTACTGTTAATTTACCTTTTATCGACAAGTACAAACCAAAAACCTTGCAACAAATTCAGGGACAATCTCTAGCACTTCAAGAACTACGAACTGCAGTGGTCTCCAAAAAACCAGCACTTCTCTATGGCCCTGTCGGCTCTGGAAAAACTGCAAGTGTTTATGCTTTAGCCAATGATCTTGGATATGAAATTATTGAAATCAATGCCTCTGATGTTCGCAATAAAGATGCGATTAATAGTATTATAGGTTCTTCTCTCCAGCAAATGAGTCTCTTTGCCAAAGGGAAAATTATTCTTGTTGATGAAGTAGACGGCATTGCAGGCAATAGTGATCGTGGAGGAGTTCCTGCCCTCGTCGAGCTCATTAGTGCTGCGAAACAAGCTGTAGTGATGACTGCCAATGATCCCTGGGATTCCAAATTTACTCCGTTGCGTAAAGTAAGCCGCTTAATTGAATTTGTTTCTCTATCTCCCCAAGTAATAGTTTCTTTCTTACAACAGATTTGCCAACAAGAAAAGATTCAAGCTTCAGAAGATGTTTTAAAGAAGATTGCACGAAAGGCCAATGGTGACTTGCGTTCTGCTATTCTTGATCTAGAATCTTTAGGACGAGGGACATTAACAATAGCTGCAGATGATGTTGCACTGCTTGATGATCGTTTACGTGAACAGAGTATGACTGATGCTTTACGCTTAGTGTTTAAAAGTACCAAACCACAAGAGACCTTACAAGCTTTTGAACGCGTTGATGCTGATCTTTCTGAAGTACAATTATGGGTTGAAGAGAATTTACCTCGCGAATATACTGGTCAAGATCTGTATCAAGGATTTACTTCTTTAAGCAAGGCAGATGTCTTCAATGGAAGGATTTTACGCTGGCAACATTGGCGATTTTTAGTGTATATCAACACTTTACTGACTGCAGGCATCTCTCTGGCAAAGCAAGAAAAAACTCCTGGATTTGTAGAATATAAGCGCAATAGCAGAATCTTAAGATATTGGATGGCAAAACAAAAAAGACTCAAACTTCAAGGCATCTTACAGCAGCTTCCTGGAACGATGCATGGCTCTTCACGACAACTCATGAAAGAAGTGCTACCTTATGTTCGCTTTATGGCTAGAAAAAATAAGCAATTCAGTTTTGGACTTGAAAAAGAAGATCTTCTTTATCTTGTGAAGTAAATTATATAGTCTAGAATAGTTTTGAACAAACAGAGCAATCTTTATAAATCATCTTTAGTCGATGATAGCATCTAAGGGGGTATACTTACAATGCAAATTAGTGAACTCAAAGCAAGACAAGGAAAAGTAGAACTAGAGGCAGAAATTACTCAGAAGGGAGAAGTCCGCACCTTCGATAAATTTGGCAAGCAAGGACGTGTTTGCAACGCAACGATCAAAGATGCTTCTGGTGAAATGAAATTAACCTTATGGAATGAAGAGATTGATACCTATAATGTTGGTGATAAAATCAAGATCAGCAATGGTTATGTCAATGAATTCCAAGGCGAAAAACAATTGAGTGCTGGACGCTTCGGCAAAATAGAAGTTTTGAAATAATTATTCTTTTTCTTCTTTTGGAGTAAAGCGCTCAACTTTTGCTTTGCTGAGCAAATCCTTGACATACAGGTCGATGTTCTTCTTGTTTTGGTCTTCTATCAAGAACTTTTGAATATCTTCTCTTGCTTCTTCTAAAGAAAGTTTTCCAGCTGCCTTTTTCTCATGCACAATAATCACATGATAACCAAACTGGGATTTAACTGGTTCTGATACTTCATCTACGGTTAAAGCAAATGCTACTTTTTCGAACTCTGGAACCATTTGTCCTTTTCCAAAAAAGCCCAAATTACCACCATTAGCTTTTGCTGAAGGATCTATAGATTTTTCTTTTGCAACTGTGGCGAAGTCTTCTCCATCTTTCAATTGTTGAAGAACTTCTTTAGCTTCTTCTTCAGTCTTTACTAAAATATGAGAAGCATTTACTTGCTCTTGTGCAATAAAATATTCTTCATTTGCTGCGTAGAAAGCCTCTATTTCCTCTTTACTAATGCTTTCTGCTGTCTGTTGCTTATCTGCTAGCAATTGGGTAATCATTAATTGATCTTTAATTTGCGCTCTGAACTCTTCTTTAGTGAGTTGCATCTTCTCTAATAAAGGATCAATAGGTTGGCCGACTAAGGCTTGTAAATCAGTCAGATATTTATCAACTGCTGCTTCCTCGATTTGAATGTTTTGTTTTTTTGCTTCTTGAATTAATACTTTTTTAGTAATTAGTTGATCGATAACTTGTGATTGGTTAACTGGGAATCCTTGCTGCTGCGCTTGTGCATATAATTTGTCTACTTCACTTGAAGTTATTTTTTCGCCATTTACTTTTGCTACGATTGTTTCATCCATAGTTGATGCTCCTTTATCAGAGACTAGCCATACAATACCTAGGACTATAACAAGAAGAATGCCAAGAACAAGGAATAACTTCTTTAAAGAAGGTTTTGCTGTTTTTGCACTTTCATGTACTGTTTTAGTAGTATGATGCTCTGTTGTCTTCTTATGTATTGCACTCTTTTTCATTCGTTTAGGCAAACCTTTATATCTTTAAAAAGGTTTCCATTAACTATGGGAAATAAGATCATCATAGGCAGAAATGAGGCAGACAAGAAAGAGTTTGGTGAAGCTGGCACTGTTTATATTGGAAAATTATTTGTCAATATGGGGCAGACTACTGCACTAAGCAATGAGATTTTCTTAGATGTTGTGAGAACACATGTCTTGTTGATTTCTGGCAAACGTGGGAGTGGAAAGTCCTATTCAGCTTCAGTTATCGCAGAAGAAATGTCTCGACTCCCGGCAGATGTGAAAAAGAATATTACTGTTTTGTTTTTTGATACTATGGGTGTTTTTTGGACGATGAAATATCCCAATACTCGTCAAGAAGATCTTTTAGTAGACTGGTCATTAACTGCAGAAGGATTACCTATTACTTTGTTCACTCCGCAAGGCCATTATCAACAACAGAAAGAGAGAGGCATTCCAGTAGATAAAGCATTTGCATTAAAAACTTCTGAACTTAGTGCTGGTGATTGGTGTAATGTCTTCGATATTAAATTAACAGATCCTTTAGGGATTGCCATTGAACGTGCTTTAGATGTAGCACATACACAAAAAAGAAATTATGATATTCCTGATCTTATAGCTACTGTTCAAAAAGATCAAAAAAGTACAAAAGAAGTCAAAGATGCTGTTGAAAATCGTCTTTTAGGCGCGAAAAAATGGGGACTCTTTGCTGCAGAAGGAACAACGATTGATGCATTATTACAACCCGGCAGCGTCAATGTTTTAGATATTAGCACTTATACTAATACTTTAGGTAATTGGAGTGTCAAAGGTTTAATTATTGGATTAATTTCTAGAAAATTATTAGAAGAGCGTATGAAAGCGAGAAAAATTGAAGAAGTTGCAGAAATTCAAAAACATAAAAGTTACTTTTTTGAAGATGAAGGACAAGAAACCCCCATGGTTTGGATTATGATTGACGAAGCTCATGAATTTTTACCCAGAGTTGGCAAAACACCGGCTACTGACGCATTAGTACAGTTATTACGAGAGGGAAGACAACCAGGTATTTCTTTATGTTTAGTTACACAACAACCTGGAGAAATTCATCATGATGTTATGACTCAAACTGACATTGTTATTAGCCATAGATTAACTGCACAACGCGATATTGTAGCCTTGAACAGTATGATGCAAAGTTATTTGGTGACTGATTTACAAGACTACTTGAATAATTTACCTAGAGATAAAGGAGCTGCATTATTATTGGATGATAATTCTGAAAGGATTTATCCTATGCGTGTGCATCCGAAAAGAAGTTGGCATGGCGGAGATGCTCCAAGCGCGATTAAGACAAAGAAAAAGATTTTAGAATTTTGAAGTACTTATTGCTAGTCTAATTTTTAGGCGCGACCCTTCGGTCTCGCTGGACTACTTGTACCCGACCGTGAGCAACCGAAAACAAAAGCCATTGTTCTTCGCAACCCAGGACGTTCCTGCCCCTAAAAGCCCTACGGAGACCAGATTGATCACCAGGAACAAATACTTTAACACCTTTTTCATTGTCTTGTGTTTCAACTAGTGTTCTTGTTTTAGAATCATAACGCACTCTTGTTTCTTTTGTAAGATAAGGAGCTTCAATTACTTGCTGGAGTTCAGTTTCTACAAAAGTAAATTCATCATGACCTTTGCTTGCTTTCTTTACCCCTAGACCTGTTACGAAGAAAGGAGATATAACCTGCGATCTACTTTTTCCGAGAAGATCTAATACTCTTGCTGCTAAATTTTTATTTTTTCCTTCTTTTGAAAAAAATGTAATTGCATTTGTATCGGCAATTGTTGTGTCTCGTTCAGGAATACTATCGAAATACTGGACAACGTCTACTGGACTAGCTACTTGAATTCTGCCGTTAGTAAGTTTGTAAAGAATTTGGTTGTAGCTTAAAGCTCTAGGGACATTTGAAAATCTAATAGGTTGATTTGGTTTATATTCTGTAGTGTCTGCTATAGGTGTTCCTGCAAATTGTTCATTGTGAAGTCTGACTACTGCTTGACCTAATTCATCATAGAGGAGATTAAAAATTTGTGGCTTATGAAAACTATAAGTTGCAAATGGGGAGATTGATTTACGTGTCATGGTATTCCTTATTTTTATTATGGTTTTTGATGCCTTTGCCTATTTAAAGCTTTCTATTGTAGTTACTTAAAAGTGGTATATTAATTGCGTGGATGTTTCCTATTTATCCGTTTCTTACGTCATTTTTTCGGCAGTGAGTTCTTTTTTCGCAATAGTTGAGCAATTTTTCAGAAATTATCCGACTGGACTCTCTTTATTTTCGAGATTTTACTAGTAAAGTAGTTAACAGTTGAAACACTCATTCTATTATGGAAAAGTTTATAACTAGTACATGCTTCATGCAGAATGCAATGATTGTTGAATTAAGCAAGGGTCGGCAGATCACTATTCCTGCTGAAATTAGAGAACAATTAAACCTGAAAATAGGGTCAAAATTAGAGATAACTAGAAGAAAAGATGAGATCATTTTAAAACCCTTGGGAGAAGGTCTAGAAAAATTGTTCGCTGAGGCAAAAACCTTGAAACCAAAACATAATCTTAGTCCTCAACAAATGGATGATTTGAACGAAAGGATGTTGCGATGAAATTTCTTGATAGTAATGTTCTTGCTTATGCTTTTTATAGTAATGAACATACACAACGATGTCAAGAGATTATTCGTGAAGGAGGATTAATTAATACTGCTAATCTGGTTGAAACTTACAATATTCTTCAATTTGAAACAAGTCTTGAACGTGCTGCTGCTGCTGTCAAAGAACTTCTCAAATCTAACTTAAAAGTTGTAGACTTAGATATTAATCTTGTTTTTGAAGCACTCAAAAGAACTACAAAACATCAACAATTAAAATTTATGGATCTAATTCATTATGTTACTAGCCTTCTTTATAATTGCAGTGAAATTATAAGTTTCGATAAAGATTTTGATAATTTAGAAATTCCTCGAACTACTTAAACAGTCAATTCCAAACAGATTCTAGAAACACCTGGGCTATATCTACCACATTCCACAAGATTTACTTTCTTGAACCGTCGTTGATAGGCTTTCTTGACAGCTCCAAAGTCATATTCACTGACAAACATATAGAGATAGATTTTTCCCTTGGGTTTTAACTTAGCCAATGCTAAATCAAGATAGTCTTCAGCTTTTTTTGGGAGAGGCAATAAAATTTTATTAAAGGTTTCTTTTATTTTAGGCATTATTTTTTTGACATCGCCTTGTTGTACTACAACGTTTTCTAGTTTATTTATTTTAATATTTTCTAGAGCAAATGTATGTGCTTCTTTATTCACCTCTATGCCATATACTAAACTAGGTTGAGCATTTTTTGCAATGACGCAAGGAAAAGGGCCAACACCTGAAAACATGACTAATACTTTATCTCCTTTCTTGACTTGTTTTGCTACACGTAAACGCTCAGTCGCAGTTCTCGTAGAGAAATAACAGGTTTCAACGTTTAAACGTAAAGATATACTGTTTTCTTTATGGAGTGTTTCTTTAGTTTTTTCACCTGTAATGATAGCAATCTTGGGAGTTCTGTACTTTCCAGTGTATTTACCAGTTTTTTTTGCGACTGTTTTTATATATGGGTTTAATTGCATTAAAGTTTCTGCAATGAGCTTTTCTTTTTTCTTCAACTCTTTAGGAAATTCATTGAAAATTGCGATAGACCCAACCATGTCAAATGCTCGAGGCACTAGTTCAAGCTCTTTCTTGTTCAGTTTCTTTTCCAAAGCTTCGTAGAGTCTCATTTTCTGTTGCCTGTTAGCCAATAATCAAATAGGTGGCTAGAACCATTAATACTACTGCAATCATCTTCTGTTTCAGTTTATGCTCATGAAAGAGCTCACCGCCAATAATAACTACTAAGAGAGTAGATAATGCAGCTATAGGTGCTACTAAAGAGACTAACCCTTCACGCAACGCTAAATAGTGACTATAGTTTGCTGCTACATTCAAGAGTGCTGTAATAATTAAAGGCAAAATTAATGTTTTTGCTGTATGCTGCATGCGTGTAAAATTATGCTGATAGAAAAGTATGAGGATAAAATTAACAGCCATGCCTGCTCGAGTTAGAAAATACAAAGAGTCTGGAGCTACTGCGGTGATGGGCACTCTAAGAATTTCAGGGTTTAAGAGGAGTTTCTCAATGATTATGATAATGCTAGACACTCCCGTGGCCAACAAGGTATACATCAGATATTTTTGTCTAAATCGATGAAATACTTTGTGAAGCTTCTGCAACTTGATACCTACTTCAACAATGTAAGATCCTGCCACCATCAACAGAATACCTATAAGATTTTTGAGAGAAATTTGCTCACCAAATAAGATCATACTAAAAAAAACTACAAATAAGAGGGAAATATTCATTAAAGGCACTGCTTCTGATGATTCTAAGTGTTTGAAGGATAATGCTATACAGACAAAAAAAATAGTTAATAATAGAGAAATAGCATACATAAGCAACCAAGCCAAAGGCTCATGACTAAAGGAAACCTCTTTGAGCAAAGGAAAAGAAAATAAAACTACTAAGATGGACATTACTCCTAAATATTCTAGAGGACGTTCTTTGTGAATATATTTATGAAAAATAAGAAAATAAATGGCAAAAAAAACTGCAGACAATAAAGAGTAGACATACCAAGTCATGTGAAGAAATCTCCTAATCCTTTCTGTTCTTTTTTCTTTGTGGTAGCTTTGAGTTTTTCCAAAGTTGCATCCACGCGTTCTGGAGAGAATTCATGACGATCTACTAAGATTTCCTTTATTTTTTCTACATCTGGTTTTTTCCACTCGAGTGTATACTCTTTAGTTACAGGCATTTTCTTGAAGAGATCCATAATCTCCTTCCAGTCAAAATCTGCTTCTACTTCCCTGAATAGTTGATCTAAAGATGGATGTTGTTTGACTAGCTTTAATGCAGTTTTTGGGCCTACACGATGGATACCTGGATGATAGTCAGTTCCAACTAAGATAGCAATAGCAATCAACTGGTCATGAGTAATGCCTAAAGATTTGAGTACTTCTGGAAGTTCTACTAGTTCAGGCGTTATTTTCACATAAGTACCATTAGGCAATTTTCTTTTTTGGGACAAAGTTAGATTAGTAATAGAACGAGGACAGCCATGCAAAAGAACATCGACGTCTGAAGTTGCTGCTGCAAAGACCTCTTCTTGCTTACACATATAAGCTATTTGTGCGTCTGATTCAGAAGGAGCTTGAATTACTGGGAGACCCATTGCTTCCATAAGCTCTCTTGCTTCTGCAGTCATTTCTGAAGAGAGTCTTGTTGTTTGTTTTGCATATTTAGCCATGGATTCAATATCTTCCTCTTGCTGTGCTTGCTTTAATTTTTCTGCAGCAAATTCTTTTCTGAGGGCACGCTGTTCTTGTTCTTTTATTTTGAGTATGGGTGCTTTTCCATCAAGAACAATAGCTAATTGGATGTTTCTTTGCATAAGGTTAGTAAATCTTGTCCAGATGCCCATGAGGTGGCTAGTTATTCTTCCTTTTGAGTCCATTAGAGGAGTACCGTCTGGTTGTCGAATAGATGAAAGAAATTGATAAGCACTATTGGAAAAATCTATTGCTATTTTTTTCCCTTCGAGGAACTCAAATTTAATTTCCTTTCTTGGAATAATGTCTCGTAAATTAACACCCATACTTTTGTCAATCATTATGGTTATATAAATATACTTCTTGACTTGCTGAATCTTTATAAGGAGCTTTAATCAATAATTTTTAGAGGTAAAAAGAGTGATCCATGCAACTACGATGAACCATAGTGGAGGGTTTTATTGCTATAGAGTGCATGAGCCTAAACTTAATGGGTTATGTGCGTCCAATGGTTTTTTATCTGTCAAGAATTTTTTGCAACAAGTTTTCCATGAACGACCCGATGCATATTTTAACAAAGGACCAAGAAGCAGCATGTTAAAATTCAAATTACCTTGTGATCCTCTCCAAGTACAGGGCCATGAAGTTTCTACTTTAGCACGGTTAGGACTAGAATTAAATAAAGAACGCTTCAAAGATGCTCATTCTCAAGTGCAGATGTACATGCTCGAAAATGATCAAAATACTGTAGCCATGGAAGTCCCTCTCTGGCTGGAAAAAGAAGAATTAGAAAGCTACAAAAAAATTATGGAAAGCACACAACCTTTGACAGGACATATTGATGTTTTACGTGTTGAAGGAGATAAAGTCTGGATATGGGATTATAAACCGAATGCTCATAAAGAAAAATTTGCTGCAACTCAAGTCTATTTCTATGCCTTAATGTTAAGCAGAAGAACCAACCTGTCTTTAGATCATTTTAGATGTGGTTTTTTTGATGCTAAAACTGCTTTTGTGTTTCAACCTACACAACAACTTATTACGAAGAATATGGAACTAGCTGCCTTTACTTAAGACTATTTCTTCAAGCGTCTGCATGAACTTCTGCATATGATAAGGAGTTCTGTTGTTTTGAGGAACGATACCTTTTGGATTCTCTTTAGTAGGAAAGTTTTTTTGCCATACTTGTTGCAATGCTTGATAAGTTACATCACTTAACTTACCATCGACTGCTAAAAGATTTTCAGGATTCTCTTCATTGTAGATTTCTTGAAATTGTACTATTGCTCTTCTGGATTCTCTACCTAAATCTCCATCTAATTGTAGTGCTGTTCCAAGAAGATCATTTAATTGTTGTTGTATACGTGCATTTTTAGGTGCTAATCTGCCTGAGTTATAAGCTGCAACAGCTAAAGAAACATTTCCATAAAATGCAAAATTGTCTTGTAAGAGTCTTTCTCCATAGGCTCTATTAATCTCTGGTTGTAATAAACTTTGTTTGATTTCTTCAGGAGTTGTTCCTAAGCGTGGTAAGTCTTCATGTTTTTTTTCTAATACTCTAGCAGTTTGTGTTAAAATCTGCATTGATCCATAACTAGTATCATTAATGTGAGGCTCATATCTCCGTGCTTTAGGGTTACCGTGAGATTCTATTTGAATAATTGCATTGACTACATATTGATCTATAGTGGTAGGCATATAATTATTTTTTTGTTGCTCGACAGATGTTTTTTCAATTTGTCGTTTTCCTGGAAGATCATGGAGCAAGGTTATTCCCCCTCCGACTACCAAAGCAGCCACTAAACCATACATTTTCATTTTCTTAATCTACTCCTCTCTAATAATTCTAATGCTTTAATATGCTTATCTCCAATAGACTCTATTTCTTTTTCTAAATTTTGTGTACCTTCGGCGCTTGCGTTACGTACCCCAGCAAATCGACCGCCGCCAAGGCCGCTGAGGCCACCGAGGCTGAGGCTGCCAACGCCCAGAAAGAGCAAACGCGCCAAAGGTGAATTTTTGTTAAGATCGTTAGCATGCCAGATGCCAATCTCATCTTTGTTATATGCTTTTGCGTGTGCTTGTAAATAGCGTGCTACACGTGCTTGACCGTCTAATATAGCAATAACTCGTGGATCTTTTTCTGCATCTTTAATGTTTATAGGATCTGATGGCAATTCTAACAATTTACGATGAGGAATAACAAGATGTTGATGTTGTGCTGCTGCTAAAGCATATATAGTATCAAACATTATCTGAGGAAAACGACCAGCACCATTTACTAAACCTTGCATGTTTGCTTGTTGAAGACCATAAGGCGTTGCAAAATCAGTTTGCTGATGCCAATAAATAGTGAAAGCTTCTTTTTCTCCTGTTGGTATTCCTGTAACTACAAGACTTGGTGTAGTAATAAATCTATTCCAGGGCAATTCTCCTTCTAAACGAGCATCTACTGCTTGAGGCATATAAAGTGCTGTATGCTTTTTCTGACAGTTTGCAAGAGCTTGTTCTATACGATCATGATGGAATAATTCTACTTTCATTTTATTACTCTATAGTAGTTAATAGTATATAAGGATATTGGTTAGTTATTTAAACCCCTATCTGATTTTTAAGGATTATGGAACCATGGATTCTTTCAGGCAAAATATCATCACAGGCACGAGAATATGGTAAAACACTCTGTGTTCCAGGTGCTAGGATTGTTGATATTGCTGACAAAGTAGAACAAAAAATTATAGCCTTAGGCGGCAAACCAGCATTCCCTGTTGATATTTCTTTGAACACTATGGCTGCTCATTACTGTCCTTTTGTCGATGACCCTGTCATTGTCCAGAAAGGTGATCTCTTAAAATTAGATTTAGGAACTCATATTGAAGGTCATGTCACTGATACTGCTGTAACTATTGAAGTTGGTGGCGTTGACAAATACAAAAAAATGCGAGAAGCTGTTACTGCTGCTTTGAAAGCCGCTATAGATGTTGTAAGCCCTGGTGTTCAAGTTGGCAAAATTGGTGCTGCTGTAGAAGAAGTTATTACAGGTTATGGTTATAATCCGATTCGCAATCTCTGTGGACATGGTGTAGGTCTATGGGAAGTACATACTAAACCTACGATTCCTAATTATGATAATAAAGATCCGACTAAACTAACAGAAGGACAAAGAATTGCTATTGAACCTTTTGTTACAGATGGTGAAGGTATGATCAAAGAAGGCAAACCCTCTGGCATTTATGCTTTAATTAATCCTAAACCTGTTCGTCTTGATGGAGCAAGAAAAATGATTCAGCATATCATGAAAGAATGGAAGACCCTACCTTTTACTGTACGTTGGCTTAAACAATTTCCTAATTATCAATTTCTCTTAAACTATTTAGAAAAAGAACAAGTGATTTCACAATATGGACAATTACCAGAAAAAAGCGGTGGCCTAGTCACGCAAGAAGAACACACAATCATGGTTGGCACTGGTGTGTTGACAAAATAGTTATCTCAATATACCCTCATAGGGTCTTGGAGCTGGAAATTCTTTTGCAAAAACAGTATCTTGATTATGCTGTGAGTATAATGCTGTTGTAAACAAAGCTCTATAGCCAGTAACTGTTAGAAAATTAATCATAGTCGTTACTCTTGTATCAGCATCCACCATAATTCTTGCAAATGAGTGAGGGTCAGTTTCTTCTACTTGCCTTAGTAAAAAATGTGCTAGATCTCTTCTTCGCCATCGTGGATGAATACGAATATTTTTTATTTCTCTTGTCTGAGGTAATTGTTTATGAGGCTGAAAAATGATATCTCCTACTACATGACCATTACTATAAGCTACAAATGCAGTCTTCCATTGTGTTTGAATATCAGGGAGACAGACTTGCTCTACCCAACGTTCATAGTCAGGATACCATAAAGCTTGTGATAATAGAAAACCACGAAGTTTTTTTAATTCTCTTTCATCCGTTACTGCTCTAACTAATAAATCGAGAACCATAGAGACTTTTTTCTTATCAGGTTATAAAAAAGTATCGGAAACTATTTGTCCTAGGAAAGAGACTAACCTAAATAACTTGGTCTTTGTGCAACGACAGAAGCAATCTTTGCCTTTCTCAAGTATTTTTCTTCCACATCTTTATATCTCTTGAGATCTTCTTCTTTTAATGATGGAGAAACTTTCTTGAGCGCTTCTTCGAAATCTGCAGCAGTTACTTCATTAGCTTCTGCATTCTTACGCAGGGCATGCATAGCTGCTTCCCTAACTAAACCATAAATATCTGCACCAGAATAACCTTCTGTTTTTTCTGCCAACTTGTCAATGTCAACATCTTTAGTTAGAGGCATTTTTCCTATATGTACTTTTAAGATTGCTAGACGAGAGTCTTTACCAGGCATAGGCGCTGCAATAACGCGATCGAAACGACCAGGACGCAATAAACTAGGATCTACTAGATCTGGGCGATTAGTTGCTGCAATAACAACAACGTCTGCTAATTCTTCTAGACCATCCATTTCTACCAACATGGTGTTGACTATTCTTTCTGTGACATTTGAACCTGAATCTGTACCTCTTCGCGGAGCAACAGCATCAATTTCATCAAAGAAAATAATTGTCGGAGCAGTTTGACGAGCTTTCTCGAAAATCTTTCTGACTGCTTTTTCTGATTCTCCTACCCATTTACTTAAGACTTCTGGACCTTTGACTGAAATAAAATTAGCTTCAGATTCATGAGCAACAGCCCTTGCTAACATAGTCTTACCAGTACCTGGAGGACCGTAGATAAGAATACCACGAGGAGGCTTGATACCTAAGCGTGAGAACATTTTTGGATTTTTTAGAGGCCATTCTACAGCTTCTTTCAATTGTTGTTTTAGTTCTTGTAAGCCGCCAACATCTTCCCACGTAGTGGTTGGTCTTTCAATAAGGACTTCACGTAATGCAGAGGGACGAACTATTTTTAATGCTGCTCTAAAATCTTCTGCAGTGATGACTAACTTAGCCAATACTTCTGGAGAAATTTTTTCACTTTCACCCTTTAAATCTGGCAGTACTCGACGGATAACATTCATAGCAGCTTCTTTGCATAATGCCTGCAAGTCTGCACCTACAAACCCGTGTGTGATATCTGCCAATCTCTCAAGATCTTTCTTTGCACTCTTATCTCTTATTTTATTAAAAAAGTTTGAGTTTATGATTTTGAATTCCTTTAAATCTTTTATAATAATTTCATAATTTTCAGAAAGTTTTGCCTTTTTCTTTTCTAAGAGGATACTCCTTGCTTCTCCTTCTTCTATTTTTACTTTATTTGTTTCTATTTGTGAAATTTCTGTAATGAGTTCGTTTAACTTGTCTTTTTTTATAAATAATTCATGGTAGCCTTCTATTTTTTCTATTTTTGAGATCAAGCCTGTAATAACATTAGTTAGCTTATCTAATAGGGATTTCTCTCCTGCTTTTTTTAATTTTAAATCATTAAGTTGTTGTTCTGTTTTTTCTCTTTCTATTTTATTTTCTTTTAGATAACTCTCTAATTCATGCAATAATTCCTTTCCCATTATTTCTTTATCTAGTTGCCCTTCGATAGGCATATTTCTAGTGTGGATCTTTAAAACATTTAGTCTACCAGCTTTGTTTGGGACACCAATAGATATTTCTCGATCAAATCTACCTGGACGTCTGAGTGCGGGATCAATAGAATTAGGACGATTGGTTGCTCCGATAACGACGACACGACCACGACTTTTTAGTCCGTCCATAACCGTTAAAAGCTGCGAAACCATACGACGTTCTACTTCGCCATAAGTTTCATCGCGCTTTGGTGCGAGAGCATCTATTTCATCAATGAATATAATGGAAGGAGCATTTTTTTCTGCCTCTTCGAAGAGATCGCGAATTCTTTTTTCTGTTTCACCGTAGAATTTGGAAGTTAATTCTGGACCATTGACTAGTAAGAAATTTGCTTCAGATTCATTAGCGACTGCTTTTGCCAATAAGGTTTTACCAGTACCTGGAGGACCATAAAGCAATACTCCTTTTGGAGGTTCGACGCCGAGACGTTCGAAAATTTCTGGATTCTTAATAGGAAGTTCAACCATTTCTCGAAGTTTTTTAATTTCTTCTTCTAGACCACCAATATCTTCATAAGTTACATCAGGAACACGTTCTTCAGTTACTTGCACAGCTTTGGATGAAACTTTGACTTCAGTATTTTCTGTGATGATTACTGCAGTTTTTGGCGTTGTCTCTGCAACAATAAATTTCAGACTACCAAAACCAAAATTGCCCATGAATCCTTCTTCGAATACATTAAAAATATCATCGAAATTAGAGCCAGATAAGGTTCTTCTTCTTCGACGTGCACCGCCTAAAGAAATAATATCTCCTTTGACTACTGCTCGCCCTAATAATCCTTGCTTGAATAATTCATTATTGGCCTGGATCATAACTCCTTGTTGTGCTGGAGCTATAGTAATGGATTTTGCTTCACGAACTTCTAATTTTCTTACTTTAACAGTTTCTCCAATACCAGTTTTAGCATTACGTCTGAGAATACCATCCATACGAATAATAGTTTGACCAATGTCTGAGGGATAAGAACGATCTACAATACCAACTGTTTTACGACCACCTTCAATTTCAATAATATCTCCTGCTCGAACATCAATTTGGCGCATAGTTTGCGCATCAATACGCACAATACCTTTATACGCTTCTTCTTGCAAAGCTTCTTGTACTTTGAGCGAGATTTCTTGTTGTGTCATTGTAGTTACTTCGTAAAATCATCCTTCATAAATCTTTTCAATTTTCCTGAGAAAAAGAGGCTTAATTTTTCTGGACCTTCCAGTGACATGCGAATGAAGTCGTTCATTTCTCTTTGCATTTCCTCTTCAAAGTCAATAATCTCTCTTGGAATGGAGACAGTATAAGAATTACCTACTAAACGGAGTTTGACTTTGAATTCTTTGTTTTGAAGCAGTTTGAAGCTTTCATATTCCTGCTGATCTAAGGGATGGGGCCAAAGCTTTTGGCATTCGTTACAACGCCAAGCACGTATTTGAAAACCTTCTTTAGTCAGAATGATTTTGTTAGTCTTCTGATTACAGTCTTCACATACCATTGTCGTTTCGAATATATCTTTCATGTGTATACGGATGAGTGTATACTATTTAAAGATTTCGCTTGGGAGAACTAAATAGTTTTAAAGAGTACTTTCTTTGCTTTTCTTATGGACCTTATTCCTGATTTTTTGGCTAATTTATCAAAAGAGTTAACTGTAGTCTATGGTGGACCAGCAACTGGAAAAACCTTACTCTGTCTGACTGCTGTAGCACAAGTTGTCAAGCAAGGCAAGAAAGTTATTTTTATAGATACAGAAAAAGGATTTTTCATTGAACGTTTTCAACAAGTCTTGGGAAGTACAGAGAGCAAATATTTGGACAATGTTATTGTTATGAGGCCAACTAGCTTTAAAGGAGAGCATGTAATGATTGTAAAGCTTAAACAATTTTTACAGCAACCGAAAATAGGACTCATAGTTGTTGATACTTTGAGCTATTTTTATCGACGACTACAAAAAAATAAATTATTATTAGCTAATCGTATGTTAATCAACCAGATCAATACTTTACGCAGTTATGCTACTCAAGTACCAGTCATTGTCACCAATCAAGTCTATATGGATATTGAAACACAACAACAAAAAATCGTAGGCGGAGAGATTCTTTCCAAATCTGCACAAAGATTTATTGAAATGCAAAAAGAACCGAGAAAGATTATTCTCAAACAACCAGAGAAAAAAGAATCACTCTTCACTATCGACGCTAGTGGCTTTCACTTTTGACTGCTTTTCCTGCTGCTTCTTTAACCATTCTTCTTTGAGCTTGCATTGTTTGTTAATACAATAGTTGAAAGGTCGTTTTCCTTGACGAATAATCAATACTTCTGGAAAATTACACTCTTTACAGAAATTTTTTGTTGGTTTTGGAAGTCCTTGCGGCAATCCGAACGTAGCTTTACAATTGGGATATGCTGAACATCCTATAAAGTTACTTTTAAATCTTGGAGAATATCTAATCTGTAGATCTCCTTTTTTACAGAGAGGACAAGGAGCGATGGCGCTCAACTCAGTTCGTGTTTCTTTAGTCGCTAGCAACAATCCCTGGCCAATTTCTTTCTCATGCTTCTTGAAATTAGCTAATATTTTTGTCAGCTCTTTTTTAGCTTCCTCGATAATTTCTTCTGGTTTTCTTTTTTCTTCACGAATTAATTCAGTTTCCTCCTCAAAGTGACGAGTTAACCGCTCATCAATAATTTCCGGACAATATTTTTCCAAAGTTTCAATAGCCGCAACACCTAATTTTGTAGCTTCAATAGATTTTTCATGCACATATTGCCGCTGATATAAGGTATCCACAATTGAACTTCTTGTTGATTTTGTTCCAAGATTTCGTTTCTCGAGCTCCTTGATAATGGAGGCAGGAGTATATCTCTTTGGAGGCTTGGTTTGATCTTCTAGTTGTTCTATCTTAGGATTTTTAATCTCTGTTCCTTCATTCATAGGTGGAAGCTCTTCGTCTTTTTCTTTAGCATAAGCGCCATAAAATGTATACCAACCAGAGACTTTGGTAACTGAACCGCGAGCAATAAAATTTTCTCCATTGACGTCAATCTCCGCTTTCATCAACTCATTGACCGCAGGATCCGCGAAAGTAGCCAATGTTCTTCTAGCAATGAGATCATACACCTTCGCTTCCCTCTCCGCCATCTTCTTAGGAAGTTCTCCTGTAGCGTGAACAGCTGGGTGCGCAGGATCTACTTTAGGACCTTCATTTGGTTTCAACATTTTTTTCTTTAAGAGCTCCGCGCTTAATGCCTTGTAATCACTTTGTTTTCCTAGATCTTGAATAATTTTTTTGTAGTCTAGAGCTACTGGTAATTTATTTGAACTGGAACGAGGATAAGAAATATATCCGTTGAGGTATAATCCTTGTGTAATGGACATCGTTTCCTTAGGGCTGATACCAAAACAGCGATAAGCTTCAGTTTGCAAGGTGGTTAAATCAAATGGAAATGGCGGCAGTACAGTCATTTCTTTTTTCTTGACTGAGGAGACTATAGCTTTTTTTCCCTGTGTTTTTTTAAAAATTGTTTCTGCTTTTTGTTTTTCCCAGAATTTTCCCTCTTCATGCCACGCGAGCACTGGCTCTTTATCTACTTCACCTTGTAATTTTATTTGCCAGAATGTTTCCGCTTTGAATTTATTAATTTCCCGATCTTTATCTACAATAATCTTTAATGCTGGACCTTGGACACGACCAGTAGACAATATTTTGAACATACCCGCAGTCTTTAACGCTAGGGTTAACGCGCGCGAATTATTAATACCATAAATCCAATCCAATTCGTGACGAGTCAATCCAGCGTTCGCCTGCCCCCAGTCCATATGCTTCATTTTATTTTGATAAGAGGCTATCAAGTCTTTCTTTGTCAGTGTCGAGAACTTCATGCGATGAGCGTCTTTTTGACCACAGGCAAAACGAATAGCGTTCAACCCCAGAACAGTTCCCTCGTCATCGAAATCTGTACAGACCGTGAAATCATCCGCGTTTTTCGCTAATTTTTTGAGCGTGTCAATAAAGTCTTTGGTCTGGCTAGCACGTTTTTGCACCTCATAGATGGGCTTCCATTCATAACTAAACGTTGGATATTTCCAGCCATTCTTCTCTTTCTCGACTAGACCATAGAGATGCCCTAAACAACTGGCAATAACAATTTCTTTTCCGTTATGAGTAAATGCAAAATAGGTTACTTTCTTGTTTTTTTCTTGTGAAACTTTTCCCTCCGCCAAAGCTTCCGCTATCTTCTTCGCGCTTGTTGGCTTTTCCGCGATAAGCAGCTCGTATTTTTTCATGAAGCCCGCATCTTCTTACTTTTCTTCGAAGAAGCAGTTGTATTTTCTGACAAAACACCATCAGTAAGGTCCAAAAGAAGGTTGTTTAAACACTTGTCTTTTCCAGCTTCTCGAGAGATGATAATCGCCGGAATATCCTCCTTTCTGATCTTGCTAAAAAAGTTATAGACAAATCTGTCCACGATATTGCGCTCATTGTCTAAGAACAAAGTGTCAATATTATCAAAAATAAGAAGCAGACTTTTTAGCTGTTTATTATTCTTTGCCAGAAATTTCATTGCTAGAGAAAATCCAGTAACAATCCCATTTAAATCTGCAGGAGAATCGACGAAGTAACAATTATCGAGCGGCTTATTGCGTGTCATCTTCTTACTTTTCGTATCGATAATATAAAATCTGTCATCAATCTTCGCTCTAGAATCTTTTATGGCACCGCATAGCTCCTCGGCAAGCTTTATTGTTGAAATATAGATTATACCTACATTTTTATTTTGTAAATATGAAAGATATTTATAGAGGGACTCTTCGTAGCCTTCAGACCCAACTAAACATATCTTGATGTATTTGTTTGCTAAAATACTTTGTGTGTCATCTTCATTAATCATCTTCTCGTTCTCCACTCTCCAATTTATAAGCTTTCTGCGTACTAAGATTATTACTCTTCATATTTATATTTTAGAATAAATGGATATGTTCTCAGATAGAACCAAAGCAAGAACGCTAATGAGGCCCCTAAAAAAGCCAATAATCCGTCAAGAAAAACCAGATTGAGAACTTGTATTATTTTCAACTTTGTGAGATAAAGAGATAACATCAGACCAGTCCATAAAGGCATGGTTGCGAATGCTGTACTTGCCGCAAGTATAACTCTTAGAGGATCCATGTTTATTGCTTTAGTAAACAACCAATGTATTATTTCAAAACAAAGTCCTACAAGACCCATAATAATATATCTTTTTACTCCTAATCCCGCAAGATCTGGCAGAGAAGGGATTAATGTTACAGCTATAAGACTCACAATACCTACAGCTCCAAATTTGTTTATGAAAAAAGCAGTGAAGGTCGCAAAAACCACCATTAAAATAAATAGAAGAGCATATCCTGTAAGACCTGGAATCGCTGATCCTAAGGCATGAGCAGTAGCCCATAGAATGACTATGAACAGAAATGCGAAGAGATCCTTAATACTATATTTAAAATAATTTTCCTCAGATACTTCATCAGAGTTATTAGACTCCTTCATTCTTATCCCTCTTTATGTTGAACTTAGATATGACTTGCTTATAAACTTTCTCTATTTTTGTAGGAACTTCATAACGCACTTTAAGATTTTCCAAGACTGGCAGAGTTCTCTTTATTGCTGAAATTTTTTCCATATATTTATCTAATTTAATGTGGTATGTAGGATCATCAATAGATCCTGTTGAAAAGCGATCATCTTGTGATTTTTTAATAAGATCTATTAACACTTTATTTTCTAACTCAAGGTCTTCTATTTTTCTTGTTACTCTTAGGAGCCTCATTCTTCTGAAAAGAACAGGCCCGAAAACGATGCTACAAATAATTAGGAAAGATAAAGAGAACTTATGTTTTCTTATAAATCCAGTACTCTCTTTTGCTAGGACTCCGGTCACTGCCAAACGAGCCAAACCAAGCTCCAAGGATGAATCTGCCTTGCTCAACAGCGTTTCTGCCTCATCGTAACGCTCTTCTGAGAATGACTTCAAAGCATCATTATATGCATTTGTTGATTCTGAAGTGTTAACTCCACGCTCATTATAAAACCCTAGTTTTTTGTAGACATTCTCAAATGTAGCATTGATTCTATAAATCTGTATAGTAGTATAATTTATCTGAGAGATAATCCCTTTTATGGAGACAAAATCAATCCCAACATATTCATCTCCTGGCTTCCTTTCTACATTTCTTTTAATATTTTTTATAAACTTGATATAGTCTGTGTCATTCTGAATCTCATCCCATTCTAGAATGTCTTCAAAATAAGCAACATATATCTCCTCTTCAGCTGAGACATAGACGTCAGTCAAGAAGTCTGTTGAAAAATTATTTGATCTTATCTCCTCCAAGATCTTATACCCTTCATATACTTTATCTACACTCTTAATGTCCATTTTTACCTTTATCTTTATTGCTGTCTCCCTCGCAAGATCATATTTCCAAAACTCATAAAATGCGGCCATCTGTTCTGATAGTTTTTTGATGTCTTCTGTCACGACTTCTGTGTCGTTGAATTGTTTGTTTACTTCTTCAAAAATAAACTCATAAAGAGATCTAATCTCATAAAGCTCGTCTTTTCTTTTTTCAAAATCACTCGAGATATTCTTTAATAAGTTATAGTCTTTGCCAAACAATGATTTCTTGCCATTTGTCGGAAGAATATATTCTATCATTCTCATTCTTCTCTCATCTGTTGACTTTCTGTACTTTATACTGATATCGAGCATAATATCAGAAAAACTCTTTTGGAGGATCATAGATCTCATTTCAGCAACATAATTCTCTATAAGCACATCTGTAAAATTCTCTCGCTTAAGATACTTCAATTCATTTTCTGCTGTGAGCAGCAATTCGATCATTTCCAACTGCTTTTCATTAGGAACACTTGCTACATCAAGAAGACCCTCTTCCTTAGATTCTTGCATGATTTGTTCTTGATCTGCTAGCACTATAGAACTTGCAACCAAGATAATGAAAAAGACAAAGACAAAACTTTTTTTTAATAGAACTACTCTTTTAGATGTTGTCTTCTTTTCTTCCGAAAAACTCTTCATTTTCCCCTCCACTTAGGAGGCAGATTTTTCCTAACTGCATCAACTTCTTTTGCTGTCTCTGGGAAGTAGGCTTTCAACTCTGCTTCAGATAATCTTCTTACATCTGCTCTCTTTTTGATATTCTCCTTGTTCTGTTGTTGGTTCTTTATAGACTGATCTGGTTTCTCAGGCAATCGCTTAGGTGGCAAACACATACTTTCAGGTTCTTGTTTTTTGAAGACGTTCCTCTCTCTTTGAGGCTGATCTTTTGTCACAAAAATACTTCTTTCTTGTTTCAGCGATTCTTGCTTCTTCTTTCTAAAGATTATCGACTTTATCCTCTCAACTAGGTTTCTTATAAAAAATCCCTTCTTTCTCTGATCAGCCCATGTTTGCTGAGGCATACTAGAGGATATTTCTTTTCTTTCAGACTTAACTCTCCTTATAAGATTAATTCCTTTTTGTATACCTATCAGACTTACTCTCTTTATAAAAACAGTAAAATCAATTGTCTTCTGCACTATCTTTCCTTTAGTCGTTGTTTTTCTAGTTATATTCTTCTTCTGTATTTTGGCTTCAAGAATTGCACTCTCTTCTTCTATTTCTACAAGGCTTCTTCTAATAATTCTCATTTCATTTTCAAAATCTGTCTTGGTAATATCCTTACGAACATAATACCTCTCCTGAAGCGCCTTGAGATTATTAGAAACGATTTCTTTCTCTTTCTGCACCTTCGCCAACTCTTTAGTAATGCTAACTACATATCCTACTCTTTGTGTTCTTAATTTTCCTTTCAATTGTTGAATAGCACTCAATCTTCTTTCATAGTGCTCCTTATCCCTATGGAACTCATAATCACTAATATCTTTGGTTACATAATATCTATCTTGATTCTCCTTCAAGAGCTTGTGGATTGTCTCCTCCTCCTTTTCATAATTCTTTTTCCTGAATTCAATAATCAAAGTAATAATCTCCACATAGCCCATATAAGAACCAGCACATAAGAGAGCAAGGAAGAATAGTATCGCCCACCAATAATTTATAACAAATTTAATAATGTTAATTCTGCTCTTGGTCTCCAAAATATAAGTAAGCTGGGCTTCATTCAATGATTGCAAAGCAACATCGAAATCTTCTCTTGCAAAAGCTTCTTTGGCTACATTAGCAAGCTGTCTTGTTCCTGCTATAACTATTCCTTTCTTATCAGCCTCTTTTATTTTAAGATCTAAGTCTTTTAGAAGTTCTAAAGACTTGAAAGATTTCTCTTTCTTATCAAGAATTTGCTTTGCTAATTGCCCTGCCAGCTTAAATTTTCCATCTCGATAAGCTTTTTTAGCTTGTTCTAAGATTACAATACTTCTACTTACGGGTATTTGCTGCTGATCCATCTCGACAATTGCTTTTTCTGCCTTGTCTATAGCTTCCTTAATCTCTTCTTCAGATTCTTCTTTAATCAATAAAGTTATAATTCTTTTATCTGTAAGTGTTCCTTTTTGTCCATTCGCTGTAACTTCTGCTGTAATCAATGCTTCGAGCGTGTAAGTACTTTCTTCAAGATATCTTGGAGCGTCTACTTGAATTCTGAATGCTTTTGTTTCTTTATATCCTATATTAGTTAATGTTCTTGACAATACTTTAATATATTTTGTCAAAAATCCAGTAATCTGTATATTAGCCTCATTAATTACAGATCCTGGTTGAATATTGTTAACCTCTAATATGAATTCATTACTTCTTCCTCTTTCCAAGGTTATAGTCTTAGAACTTTCAGATCTAAAGAGGGATTGAGAACTAATAATTCCTCCACCACCGCCTCCACCACCGCCTCCACCTCCACCTCCACCTCCACCGCTGCTACTAGCTCCACTACTCGCTACTTCATTAGAACAATCTGCATCTACAGCTCTAAAACATCCAGAACCGCAAACACCATCTGCACCATTACAGTCTACGCTTAAATTATAAGACAAAGTATCATTATTTGATTCAGACAAACCAGTAATATTCAAGAAAGTATCTGTTCCATTTTGATCGTAAGTAGTAGTTGTACCTACAATCACTGTGATATTATTATATAACAAGTCATTAACGCCTAAAGTATCATTTGATACTGATAGATTTCCAGAACTAATTGAAAATCCTGTAGGCAAGACCCATGCAACAGACACATTATCTACAGTATCATTTCCGACATTTTTCGCATATACTTTGTAAGTTTCTACAGATGATTGTTGCACGCCAAATGATCCTTCTTCAAAAGTTAAGTCTATGTAAGGTCCTGGAGAAATTGAAGTCAAAGCCGCAGTAACATTCTCAGATTCAGGAGAGGTTGTTTGATTTTCATTTGTCGCATTAACCATAATATTAATAGTGTCAGATTGAGATGTTGAAGCTCCTGTCGCATTTATCTCGACAGTAAGCGTCTCTCCTGGCTGCAATTCCACAGGCATAGTCTCATTAAAAAAGATCAAAGCATAATCCGCAATAATTGATGTGAAATTGATAGGAACATCTCCAGTCACATTGAATATGAATATTCCTAAAGAAGTATTCTCACTGAATTGAGCAAAACTTTCCCCCAAATCAGTAGGCGTTACGTTCCATGTATAATCATAATCGATAACTACATTTTGTATAGTCCCTACATTCTCATTTCCCGCAGTATCATTAGCGAAAACAGTATAGTTAATAGTCCCATTTCTGTCTGGAGTAAATGAAACATTCTCGAATAAAGAAGCCCCGCTATTAAACACTAGAGTTGTATTTGTAAATTCAGTTTCATTGTCATATTTCCAAGAAAAGATCGCTGTATCTACAAGAAGCGTAGCATCAGAAACATTCGCAGTTATATTAATAATTAATCCAGGATCTAGATATTCTACATCGCTCGGACTTAAAGTAATCTCATTGATTACTGGTCCTGCAGTATCGACATTAAAATTTGTTGTTATTGACTGATTTTCATTGGCCGCATCGTCATTACAAAGAATATAACCCGTGTGCCCCCCATTAGCGACACTAGTTGCTGCAAGTGATGTTGATGTTCCGTTGTCTACAGAGCTATTCGTAGTGGTGATAGTATTATCTATAAAAAATGTACAGTTCAGCAGTGTGTCTAGAGCATCAGTAACAATATATGTGAAAGTGACTGTACTGGAAGTTATATTATCGAGATTATTAGGATTACTAATGACTATATTAGGTTCTACAGTATCTACAGTGAAGATAATATACTCACTTTGTAAGTTTCCTGTTGTGTCATTGGCATAGACTGTAATATTATTTTCACCCTCTATACTTGTGAGAGATACATTTGTACAACCATTTACAGTCGTGTTTACAGCAGCGCTATTCAAATCATAAAAACACTGATCTACTTCTAAGTCATCTGAAACGCTGATATTTAATTCTACTGTTGAAATATTAAAAAAACTTCCATTGGTTGGGTTGACAACACTAAGAAATGGGACAACGACATCTCCGATTTCTAAAAATGCCTGAAAAAAACCAGAAATTCCGGAAAAATCAAAGTAAACTATTCCTCCTCCTGCTGATGCCCTGTCTACACTGATAGAAACATTTCCTGAATAGTTGAGACCTTGCTGAACTACTAACCCTTGACTAAATGTATTGTCATTATTAGGCGTAGTATCATATCCGAATACAGATGCTGATGAACCTGAGGAGAGGACTCGAGTTATAGCATCTACAGAAGCAAAATAAATTCGTGAAACATTATCAAACCACACTATCGCGAAATCTGAATTTGTGACACTTTCTACTTGAGTGACGCGAAGAGTTGTATTACTTAAGTTAGCTGAATAGACATTGATAAGGTCTGCGTCGCTACTTGTACCTATCTGTGTACTAGTCAGAGTACCGTCATTTCCTGTGGTGCTGCTAGAAACATCCATAGAACCTGCAGTGCTGGTGAACTCTACAGTAACTCCAGATACTCCATTCCCTCCACTGTCAGTAACCACTGCAGTGACATTTGGATTTGGACCTGGAGATGCGAACGCATAGAGGTAGTTTGTAGCATAATCTCCAATGACTAGATGTGCATCGACGCTTGCAGTTGTAAGAGTTGTAGCGATTGCAATTTTATCGCCTTTTGCTTCAGTATGTGGTACTATTATCTGAACACCTTCAGTAGTGTTTGTCTGTAATAATGCACCTATAGCAGTTATGACAACACCACTCTCTGGCGTAGTATCGCGAAGAGTTGTAGTATATATTGAAGAATTAGTCAGTGTATTTGTCGTACGATTGACTGTTACCATGCGAACACGCTGCTGTGAACGGTCATACCAAGCATAAGAAATATCAGTTGCACCAACATCATCTTCTTCAGTGATAATTTTTCTTATTCCTAGAGCGCCACTTTCTACAGTAATAGTATTACCGAGAGCACCGCCAGTCTGGATGCTTGTTACTACACCATCAGGACCAGTGTAACCAGTTGTAACGCTCATGGATCCAGCAGACGCAGAAAAGTTGACTTCTATACCTTCGAGACCAGTACCATCAGCATCTGTGACTACTGCAGTCACATTAGGATTTACATCACCGTCAGCATATGCAAAAAAACGATTTAAAGAATTTTCTGTAAATATACTCAGACCGTCATTTCCTGGTGTTGTAGTAGTGATACCTATCTGAATAAAATCATCACTAGTTACTGTTCCCCGAGGAATATAGATGCTTGCGGCAGAAGTATTTGTCTGAGGTTCTACTGAACTGACACTGACACAGGTTTGCAATGCAACTGCACAGTTCTTCGGAGTCCTATCGAAGACTGTTGCACTTACTGTATTTGCCGTTACCAATACATTGTAAGTATCATCTCGTGTTTTTGAAACTGTTGCACTATAAAGTACAGATTCGACTGGATCATACCACTGGAATGCCCGCGCATTCGCATCAACAACTAGTGAGAGATTAGTGTAGATGTAGACAGACTGATTGATATCTGTAGCATTCACTACAATAACATCGCCTACAGCGCCTCCGCTTTGTGTGCTTGTCACAGTACCATTATATTCAGTAACTCCAGAATCAATACTCATGGATCCAGCAGACGCAGAAAAAGAAATAGCAGCATTTTGCACAGCCGTACCATTCTCATCAGTCACCACAGCCGTCACTATAGGATTAGCATCGCTTGTAGCGAATGCAAATAAATACTGCTTTGATGATGGGTCTGTTCGCAGTCGAATAAAATTGTCTGGAGAGAAAGTTGTTGTACCTACATCTACGCGGACACGATCATTATCGCGGTAACTTCTTGGCGTCAGAGTAATATTACTTGGAGTACCTTGTGTCGCATTTTGTTCATATGCTGGTTCTCCTGAAATTGTTGCTGAAAATAAGGGGTATGTTGCAAAGCTATCCAGAGTATATGTTGTGGTGGTAGCTCCAGCGAGCACTTTTGTTGTTGTATTTACTGTTACAGTATAGGCTACCATCAGATTACTGTCAAACCATGTATAAACTGTATCTGGAGCAGCGACATTTATTGATTCATTAGTTATAACAGCAATATCTGTCAAGTTATCTGAACTAACAGTAATAGTATCCCCCAATGTACCTCCAGATTGTGTTGAGGAAACTGTACCATCTAGACTAGTTACTCCTGACGTCGGAGACATTGTACCTACACTTGAGCTGAAACTAACTGTTATATCTGGAATACCATAACCATCACTATCAGTCACCACAGCAGTCACTATAGGATTAGTACCATTTGTTGCAAAAGCAAAAAAATTCGTGGCATTATTTTGAGCAGCTACAGTATTGATATCCGTTAGCGCTGATTGATTAATAACTATAGCAGCATCAAGGACTGGTGTAGTCGTACCGTAGAATATGTTCACAATATCTCCAGAAGAAAAATTAACTGGTGTAATATTCGCTGAAAAATTATTAGACTGCTGAAAAATGTCAGTAAAGAAACCAGTTGTATTATTAGGAGTATTATCTGATAAAATAAATGCTGCTGCTGATGTAGTCACTATTGTCTTTGTCAATCGAGTGATTGGTATTGTCAATAAATTATTTGTACTGACATCATACCATGCTACTGCAGTGTCTGCTGCTGCAAGTGCTGCAAATGCGCTTGAGAGTACTGTAATGTTACTTAAATTTGCTGCATAGACATGAATAAGGTCTCCTATACTTCCATCTATCTGTGTACTAGTCAGAGTACCGTCATTTCCTGTGGTGCTGCTAGAAACATCCATAGAACCTGCAGTGCTGGTGAACTCTACAGTAACTCCAGATACTCCATTCCCTCCACTGTCAGTAACCACTGCAGTGACATTTGGATTTGGACCTGCTGATGCATAAACATCAAGGTAGAGGTTTGATGGCGCTGGCAGATTAATAATTAGATCTATGGAAGGTGTTGTTGTTGTTGTTCCAATAGATAATCTATCACCTTGTCCATAAGTACCTGGTGAAACAATAATATCTGCAGGTGTTGCGTTGTTCTGTGTGGTTGCAGAACCTGTAGTGAGGAGGACTCCGTTATTTAGAGTTCTATCTAGAGCTGTTGCAGTAATTGTGCCTGCATTTGCTAGAACATTTGTTGTTCTATTCACTGTGGCAACATTCACAGTTCTCCTTATTTTATCAAACCAGCCATAGGATCTATCTATTGCATTGACATCATAAGAGTCATCAACAAATACTGTTCTTATTCCTAGAGCTCCGCTTTCTACAGTGATAGTATTGCCGAGAGCACCGCCAGTCTGGATGCTTGTTACTACACCATCTGGACCAGTGTAACCAGTTGCAACGCTCATGGATCCAGCAGACGCAGAAAAGTTGACTTCTATACCTTCGAGACCAGTACCATCAGCATCTGTGACTACTGCAGTCACATTAGGATTAGGTCCTCCACTTGCGAAAGCAAAAAATTCATTAGAGCCACTTCGCGCAAGAATAAGTTCTCCATCAGTACCTGATGTTGTTGCCACTGCTATTTCTATCCAGTCATCCGATAGATATGCATTCTGCGCTGCATAGGAGGTTGCTGGAGATATATTTGTTTGTTCCAGTAAACCACCTATACCAAGACTCGTGATTGATGCAGTAGCCCCATTATAAGGAGTCCTATCATAAGCTGTAAATGTTGTAACTGTTGATTCTGCAAGAACATTATAGGTATCACTTGGATTTTTTATGACTGTAGCGCTATAAATCACAGATTCAACAGGATCAAACCACACAATAGCACGAGCATTTGCATTGACTGCCTGAGAATTATTTACATAAATCAGTACAGTCTGATTGAGGTCTGGCGCAGAGATTACAATAGAATCTCCAATACTTCCGCCACTTTGCACACTTGTTGTTGTACCATTATAACTAGTCAAACTATCAGCAATGCTCATGGATCCAGCAGATGAACTAAACGTGAGATTTACTCCTTGTACAGCTGTGCCATTATTATCAGTTACTACTCCTGTTACTGTAGGATTAGGACCAGCAGTTGCAAAAGCAAAAAGGTGATTTGTTTCTCTATTTCTCATAAAGACATATCCATCAAGATCGCCCGTTGGAGTTCCAGCAGTACGAACACGATCATTCTCGCCATATGTTCTTCTGATTAAAGGAAAGTATGCGGGCTCTGTATCAGACTGAGCATATGTTGAGTCTGTAGAAAAAGCTACTAAATTATTTGGATAACCATTGGTGTCTTCAGCAGTAAATGTAATAGTGTTAGCAGCATTTGCAATTATATTACTGACAGTATGAACAGAGTAAACTGTTTGATTATATTCATTGAACCATGTAACTAATTTACTGTTTGCTGCTGTTGCAGTAGTTGCATCTGCTGTGACTATGGTGACTGAGCTCAGATTATCTGCACTAATAGTAATACCATTTCCTAAACCACCTCCGGATTGTGTGCTTGTAGCGATACCTCCTTCGTTTGTGGCACTAGTACTTTGGGACATAGATCCAGAATTTACACTGAAACTAACTGTTTTTCCAGGAACACCGTGGCCAAAGGCATCGACAACTATTGCTGTGACAGTGGGATTAGTACCTCCATTTGCATAGGCATAAAGAGTTGTCGGTCTTTGCTCTAGCAACTCGCCGAAAGCCGGATCATTTTGTGTAATACTGAGAGAGTATTCTTCTCCAGGATGAATATCCATAATTTTCTTCCATTCACCAAAACACCTTCTAGAATCAAAGTCCCATTCCTTACATTTGTATACTACAGATCCTTCAGCAAGAATAGTAAGTGTTGCTTCTTCGAAATCTGCAGCTGTTGGATCAATAGCGTATACTCTTTCCCAGTTTCCTATTCTTGGTTGATCTGGAATATCTGCCGGAGGATTATCTATTCTAAATATTGCATCTTTTTGTTCTACTTTGAGTCCTTTTATTGCTATATTTTTTATTGATTGTTTTGAATCATCTAAACTTATATTCGCATCATAAGTATCTTTCTTAACCTTTGTTCTAGTTCCTGACTCCAACTCTTGCACAACTTTTTCTTGATCATTATATAACTCAACATCTCCAAAGATTGTCTTTCCAGTTTTATCTTCGATCTCAATTTTAAAATTCGCTATTTTTGAACTCTCAGCAGCAGAATCTCCCGACCTAAAAATAATCAAAAATAAAAGAAGTATGATGAAACTAGTGAAGAATGTACTAAAGAACACCCTCCCTTTTTTATCTTTTTTAGTAAGTATAATATCTTTTCTCTCTTGGATAATAAGAGAATCTTTTGTATGTTCTTTAAACAGTACTTCAGTGCCGTTGTCCCAATTCTTAAATTCTGCAATTTTTTTCGGTAGGGTCAGAATAAGCTGACCATTAGATAACTTTTGTATTTTAACCAAGGAGAACCTTCTTTAGACTATTAGAAAAAATACTATTATAATTAATATTATAAATACTATTAAAAGAGATATTTTTATTCATGTCTTTTTCAATATTAACCATTTATAAGAACTATATAAAGATTATGTTTTTTGGGCTGTTAATAAAAGGAAATAGTATTAGATTTCCTTAACAAAAACTTCTTGGTCTGGGAAAATTTCAACACCGACTCCTTTTACTATGCGCATTGCAACTACTTTTCTTTGATGTGCTACGCCCCTCATTTTTAGAACTTCAATTGCACGTTCTCTGATATTTTGTCTTTGAATAGAATAAAGAATAATCACACCATCTGCAAGAAATTCTTCAGTACCTGTAGGACTAAATTGTTTTGGAATCTGTGCTGTTTCAGTGATCAGGAATGTTGTTGCTCCAATTTCCTCGAAATAACGAAATAATTTTTCAATATAAACTCTGTAAGTATCTTTTCTTCCAATAAATGCCGCAGAAATGGCAGTTAAGGAATCTACGAAAATAAACTCAGGAGTATAATCTTTTGGTAAAATAACAGGTTTGATATCAATTAAAAGTTCTCCTTTTTCTTTAGCTAACAACGCATCAACACTTCTCATAATATCAAAAGGGTTTAATCTTAAAAAAGCTAATTTCTCTTCTCTAATATATCTTTTCGCATCCCATCCAAAATCATTCATGTGTGAAATTAATCTCAGTTCTGATTCTTCGAGAGTTAGATACAAACATTTCTTTCCTTGCATACATGCATTCGCCATTATCTGTAAATTAAGAATTGTTTTTCCACTTCCAGTTCCACCACAGACAATAACTGCTGCACCTTTAGGAATTCCCTCTACAAGCAAACTATCCAAACCAGGGATTAGGGTCTTGTTAAATATATTTCCTGTTTCAGGCATTTTTCTATTTTTTATTATGGGATTAACATCTATTTGTGGATTAGTGAGTATTTCTTTTTTATCCTTTGGATCTTCACTAGTATCTGAATTTAATGCTGCACGCATAACTTTGATAATCTTTTGAAAGTTGAACTGTTTATTTTCTTTATTGATTTTTGTTGTTTTTTCATTGATTATGATAGGTTTAGGCTTATTTTCGACTTTTCTTTTAGAAAGATTTACATGTTTATGCTTAGAATTATCCTTTTTTAAGCCTTTTTTTTTCGTCGACATCATAAAACTACGAATATACTAGTATAAAAAATTATCCTTAATGCAGGGTGTGGGACAGAAAAGACCTGACAGAGTAGACACAGCCAACATGTTGACACATGTGTGGCATAATCTCTATTGGTTAGGCTGAGATAAGTTTATTCTGTCCCACACCCTAGAGCACCGAAAAGTATATAAAGCTATCTATAGATAACTATACTTATGCCGAGAAAAATCGAACTCGATCATGGTAAGCTTCAACTTACTGAAACAAAAGTAGAGGGATTCCTCGAAAGAACAGTCACCCCGATAGGCACATCCGCTAAAGCAGACGTGCCAAAAAGATACATCGGAAGAAGAGCATATGTGATAATAATCAAATATTAGTTATTTCTGTCCCACACCCCTTAATGCAAACTTAAATAAACAAGAGAAATAGAGGTTATTATATGGTTCAGGAACTAGAAAAGATGGGGAAAGAAATTATAAATGTCTTAATGATTGTAGATGCTTCGCAATTACATCAAGTTTTAGCTGATACTATTGCTCATTTTTCCAGAAATGGAATGCCCGGTTTATTTTTTTCAACCACTAAACCAACAAGATTTTTTCAGGAAGAACTCATTAAGAAAAAAGTTGATGTTGAAAAGATTATTTTTTTGGAAAGTATGGTTGATGAATCGAACATTTATAAAAATGTTGTTTTTGTTCAGACCTTGGAAGATCTTACAGGAATTAGTATAGTTTTAGAAGCTTTTATACAAGAACCCTCTCAAGAAAAATATGTATTAATAGATTCTTTAGATCTTTTAAAGATGTATAATAATCAAGAAATTGTTTTCAATTTTGTTGAACAGATCACTCAACTTTGTACGCTCAATAAAACTAATTGTATTATGATGACTAGTAAAAAAGACGAAGATGGTTTTGTTACTAAGATTAAACCTTTTTTTAAAAAAGTTTTATTTAAAGTATAACATGATCAACTTAGGAATTCCTGCATTGGATAAGGCATTTAAAGGAGGTTTAGATAATGGAAAGATTATTTTAATTAAATCTAAACCTAGAGCTGGAAAAATAGTTTTTGGCTACAAATTTCTAGAACAAGGACTAAAACAAGAAGAAAATTGTTTTTATTTTTTTCACAAAGCTAATACACAAGAGGCGATAGAAGAAACAGAAAATTACGGTCTTTCTACTAAAAAGCTCAAATTTATTAATAGTAATATGATTTATGGAAGAACTACTTCTCCAAATGTCGTTATTTGTGATCTTAATAGCCCTTCAGCCATAGATGTTCTTGATGGGTTGTTTCTAGATAAAGGGAGTGTCCGTGGAGTAATTACAGTTATTAGTGTGCTTTTTAGCAAAGGATTATTTTCCATTGCTTATTACTTGTTGAATCATCTCAGAAGATTAGTAGATCAAAACCCTCATTGGACTTTTCTGCTTACCATAGAACAAGGAGCGATTTCAGAAGAAGAGATGCAAGAAGCTGAAAAATTGGTTGATGTTGGTATAGAGCTCGTCGAAAAAAAACCTGGAGAAGGAGATTTACTAATTTATAAGAGCTATAAACCTGTTACGAAAAAATCATTTAATTATAAAGTAAAGACTAATGAATTTATTGTTACTTGATTCTTTCAATTTTTTTCAAGCCAAACATATATTTTTGCAAGACTATTGGAATCTTGATGGAACCATCTTTTTGTTGATAGTTCTCTAAAATTGCTACCATGGCTCTTGATGTGGCAACCATTGTATTATTAAGAATATGTACATTTTGTTTTTCATTCTTCTTTGTAGTGTACTTAATATTAAGTGCACGTGCTTGATAGTCTGTACAACTGCCTGCAGAAGTTACTTCTCGATAAGCTTTTTGTCTTGGGAACCAAGCCTCTATATCCCACTGCTTTGCAAACTTGGCACCTATATCACCAGAACAAATTTCTAAGACACGATAGGGAATCTTCAGACTTTGGAAGAATTTTTCAGTTACTTTTTGCATATATTCTAATTGCTTGTAGGAATCTTCTGGTCTAGAGAAAACAACTTGCTCTACTTTGTTAAACTGATGCATACGGAAGATACCTTTCATATCTACACCGTGACCACCAATCTCTTTTCTGAAACAAGGTGTAACAGCACAGAATCTTAAAGGAAGCTCTTCTTCCTTCATTATCTTGTCGCGTTGCATAGTCACTAGAGCGTGTTCTGCAGTACCAATAAGATACAAATCTTCTTTTTCAACTTTGTAAATCACTTCTTCGAAATCCTTAAGGCCGTTTAAAGCCCCTAATAAGGCTTCATGATGTAAAACCATAGGAGGTATAACTGGAATAAATTTGTTCTTAACTGCAAATTCAATACCATACCTTTGTAAGGCTAAATCAAGCATAGCCAAAGGACCTAGAAGATAATTGAATCCTTGTCCACTGTTTTTTCTTGCAGTGTCGAAATCTGCTAGACTCAATTTTTCTAACAACTCAGCATGATTCACTAACTCAAATTTAGGCTTGGTAACTTTTCCCCAGCGTTTAATTACTTTATTTTCAGTTTCATCTTTTCCTACAGGAACTGACTTGTGAAGAATATTAGGGATTCCTCTTAACTTCATCTCTATAGCTTTTTGCAATTCTTCTTGTCTAACTTCCATTTTTTTAATAAAATCTGGAATTTCACGAACTTCTTTTACTTTTGCTTGAATATCTTTACCTTCTTTTTGCAATTTATTGATTTCTTGAGAAATAATATTGCGTTTATGACGTAATTCTTCGACTTCTTGCTTAATATCCAAAGACTCTTTATACTCTTGGATGACTTGATCAACCCAAGGGATTCTTTCAAGCTTATTGCGCTTCTTAAGGTCATCTTTGACTACTTGCGGATTATCACGAATAAATTTTATGTCTAACATAGTCCCTTGGAGATAATGAATTTATATAAAGCTTGTGTCGTCGAAAAGTATTAAGCAATAGTCATGAACTTTGATGTGTTTGTATATCTATGTTAGGATATATATGCTCAAATGCAAAAGTTTAAATAGCTCATCTGCTGCATTTTCATATCTTAAAATAAAATCAACCGTGGGGGGTTATGTATGAAGAAGAAAGATAAGGATATTTTTGAAGTTTTCTTTCGAAGAAAGCCTGCCATGATGCTTGTTGCTTTACGTACTGGCACTAAAAATCGCTATGGTTCAGTCCTTGCCAAAGAAGTTGATTGCACTTACTCTCACGCTGTCAAAATTCTCCAACAGATGCAAGACGCTAATTTAGTGGGCTTTGAAAAACAAGGTCGCATTAAAACTATCAAGCTGACTGATAATGGTCAAAGAATAGCAGAACATATTGAAAAGATCCGCGATCTTCTTTAATTTTTTTATTTTTTTATCATCGTTTATATAAGAGCTAGATTAATTCTTTATAAGTTCTAGAGATTCTAAATATCTTTTAGAGAGAGTTTTTCCCAAACTTATTTAAAGCAGTTTTAACTTGCCTGACCTATGGTCTTGTTTGGCTGGGAAAATCCCTTTGGATGGTTGGCATTACTTAGCTTGATACCTTTTATTCTCCTCTATTTTGTCCGCCCAAAACCTGTTGAACTAGAAGTACCTTCACTCATGTTTTTTATGAGATCACAACATATAGACAAAGAACGCTCTTTTTTGAAACGCTTTCGCTTTGATCTTTTCTTCCTCTTACAATTGCTTATCTTACTTTTTTTATCTTTGTATTTTATAGACCCATTCACTAGTGTGGGTGGGAATGTCCTTGTAGATCATGCTGTATTTGTCCTTGATGTAAGTGCAAGTATGCAAGTAGACGATCGCTTTGCAAAAGCACTAGATTATACTCAAGATCATTTAGCTAGATCTAATACTTTTATTCTGATAAGCAATCTTCCCAGAGTTATTGCAGAAGATATCTCACATCGTGATGCTGAACACTTGTTGAGTCAACTCCAGCCAACAGCAGGAAGATCTAACATAGGAGATGCTTTAATGCTCGCCAATCAATATGTCAAGGGGAAAGACAGTTATGTTTATGTCATTAGCGACTTTATTCCGACAGAAGGCGTTAGTATTGAAGCTGCAAAAAATGCTTTACAAGGCAAAAATATAGTTCCTGAATTTTATAGTGTAAAAGACAAAAAACAACATACTAATCGAGGCATTGTTGATCTTCGCATCGAAGATGATTCGACTACAGTTTATTTAAAAAACTATAATACTCAAGAAGAAACTGTTGAATTTACTGTGAATGATGAAAAAAAGAGCTTGACTATTAAACCTTATTTTGTTGAACCTTATTCTTTCAAAACACCCTTAGGATTAACTGAAATTCGTATACTTGGTAAAGATGATTTCTCCCTGGATGATTTAGCTTATGTGAGCGTTCCAGAACAAAATCGTGCCTCTGTTCTCTTAATTACTGATAAAGAATCTAAATATCTTAAAGCGGCTCTCCAATCATCAGGTAAGGTAGATATAACAGTTACGCCAACAACTCAACTGCCAGAAAAAAATTTTGATGTTTATATTTTGCATGAAGTTAATGAAAAAATTAGTAAATCACTCTTAGCTACACTTACAGAAGAAGTACAGAATGGAAAAGGACTTGTGATTCATGCTGAATCTTCTTCTAACGCTTTAGATTATGGATCACTTTTACCTCTGGAGCTAGGAACTTATGAATCAGAAGCTGTTGTTGAAATAACAGAACTGACTAAATTAACACAAGATATTAGTTTTGGAGATGTTAGCCATCACTTCTCTACTACTAATGAACAAGGCATTACTCTTGCGACAACACAAAATGATTCGATTTTAACTGTACAAGCATTAGGCGGTGGAAAAGTTATTTATTATGGCATTGTTGAAGAAGAAACAACATTCCCTTTACAACCTTCTTATCCTATTTTTTGGACTAATGTAATCAAATATTTATCTGGACAAGGAGATCTCAGCGCATTTAATCTTGATAGCGGAACTACACTGCCTCTCCCCGTTAAAAAATCAATCAAAACACCTTCTGGACAGATCACTGCTAATGCTATTTTGTTTGATGAAATCGGAGTTTACAGCTATGACAACAAATTGCTTACTAGTGTTCTTGCAGATGAACATGAGTCTAATATTGATGCTATTAGTGTAGCTGCTACTGATATTTCAGCTCCTTTGAATGACGTCTCCGAGGATAAAAAATATAGTTTGGAAAAATTATTATTACTTATGGCTGGAGCTTTACTTCTCTTAGAGCTTTTCTTTATGAAATTAAGAGGTGAAATTTAATGGAGTTTACTCTTCTCGCTAATTATTTTGAAAATCCAACAATTTTATGGTGGATCATTCCTGCTCTACTTATTATTTTTCTCTTAATAAAATTAGGTAGACTACCTTCGCACACAGACTTACAGCATTTGAAACGTCGACGAAGAACTATTTTCTTTACACGATCCTTAATGATTTTTTGTATAATTCTAGCTATGGCTTCGCCCTTTATCATGCAACATCGAGTTGTGAAGGGAGACTATTCTTTAACACTTCTTGTAGATAATTCTACTTCGTTTAAAGTCTACGACACCAAAACTGCAGAACGTTTAGAAGATACTCTTTCAGATTATATTAAAATCGACAAAGTTATTATTGGTGACGAAAGTAAAACTCCTTTAAGTGACGCCTTAGTAGAACAATTGCAAGAAGGAAAGAATGTCTTAGTAGTTAGTGATGGTTATAATACTGTTGGCCCAGATCTCAACAGCGTTGTTTTACAAGCGACTAAAGTAAATAGCTCCATTCATGCTTTACGTGTAGAAACACAACAACTAGACTCTTCCATTACTGTTACTGGACCAGATAAACTCTCTCCAGGCATCAAAAATCTTTTTACAGCATCTATTCGCGGCACAGATTCTAGTTCTGCCAAGCATGTTATTGTAGATGTTGATGGTAGAAAAGTCATTGATAAGCACACTAGTGAACAAGAAATTGTCTTCTATGAGACTTTTTCCGAGGGCAACCATCGCATTACAGCAACTCTTGACACTCAAGATTATTTTACTGAAAATAATAAATATTTCAAGTCAGTTAGAGTTATTCCGAAGCCAGAAATTCTTTTTGTGACACAACAAGAATCACCCTTGCTACCTTTATTGAAACAATTGTATGAAGTTAAAGTTACTTCAGACCTTACACCTTTAGATAAAAAGAGATATTATGCTGTTATTATCAATAATCTTCCTTTCCCAGCTTTAGAGAAAGACTTAGTCAGATTACGAGACTACCTTTCTGATGATAATGGTGTTCTCTTTATTGGTGGAAGTTCCTCTTTTGATAAAGGAGACTATAAAGGCACACGACTTGAAGAAATGCTGCCTTCTTTTGTTGCTGTAGCAGATGAAAAAGAAGAAGGCATTGTGAATATTGTTATTTCCATGGACCTTTCCAAAAGCACTACACTAGGTTATGGATCTGGCAGCGTATCACAAGTAGAAAAAGCCATCGCATTAAGTATTATAGAAAATATCAAAGATAGTAGCCAGGTCGGTTTTATCGGATTTGATAGTCAAGCATATGTGGTTTCACCTATTTCACCTTTAGGAAACAAGCGAGAAGAGCTTATGCAGCAAGTTCGTAGTTTAGAAAAAGAAAGTAGTGATTCTTATATCCCTATTGGGTTGGAGTCTGCTATCGAAATGCTAGGAGGAGTATCTGGTGGTAAAAATATTATTTTTATTTCTGATGGGCGTTCAGGAGGCATAGGCCAAGCAAAATCCTTAGCAGCAACTGCACAAGAAGCAGGCATTAAAATTTATGGAGTAGGAGTAGGAGAAAGAAATGCTTGCATTCGTTACAATGCTCTTGGAGATTGTATCCTAAGACCTTCTGAAATTTATGGCATTGATGCAATTAAAAATATCGCATTAGCTGGTGGTGGAGCTTACTTTACAGGAGATAAAACACCACAAAAAGTTAAAGTATTATTCGGTGGTGGACAGAATGAAAACAATAAAGATGCTTATACTGTAACTATTTTGGACGAAGGACACTTTATTACTCAAGATTTAGAACTGAATGCTCATGTAACTGGTTTCAACAATGTTATTCCTAAATCCAATGCTTATCAATTAGTCGCTACTGATTCTGGTGAGCCTTTATTAACTGTCTGGCGTTATGGTGTTGGACGCGTTGGTATTTTGTCTACAGATGACGGCGTTCAATGGAGTAGTGAACTTCTTACTGGAGAAAATTCTTTGATTTATACTAAAACAATTAACTGGTTGATCGGAGATCCTGAACGCAAAAGTGATTATTATGTTTCTGTACAAGATACTAATATCAAGAGACCTACAGAAGTCATAGTAAAAGCACAACAACAACCTGTATTTTCAGAATTAACTTTCTATAAACGTGATGATCAGATTTATGCTGCAACAGTCACGCCTTTAGAATTAGGTTTTCAAACTATTCTTAATACAGAGTTTGCTGTCAATTACAATAAAGAATTAGAAGGCATAGGATTTAACCCTCAACTTGAAGAAACTACTGCTGCAACGAATGGTCAGATGTTTACTGAACATCAAATAGAAGAGATTATAGCTGCAGTTAAGACACAAACAGAACGACCCGTGTTTAAACGATGGTATTACCGCTGGCCTTTCATCTTACTAACATTAGTCATTTTCCTCTTTGAAATTTATCTTCGAAGAGCTGGTGGAAGAAAAACTATTTAAATAAGAACCGTCGTTTTGCTCTTATGAGCCTTATTAAAGACTATATATCTGACCGTCGGCATAAGAAATTAGAGGAGATTAATAGGGCTTTAGAACAACTTAAACATGAAAATGTTGCAACTGACGCGCTCAAACCGAAAAGCACTTTAACTACCCCTGTATCTCATCCACCTATGCGCACAGGCAAAGATTTACTATTTATAGGTATTCTTCTTGTTTGTGTGATTGTATTAATTGTTACAAGCTTTTACTATAGAAGCCAATATGCTACTCTCAATGACAATTACCAAGAGAAAGTAAATGCTCTTAGCAAGTTAGAAGCAGATCTTCAAAAGAAAATCGGTGATCTTGAAACTACCCAGGAAGAACGGGATAGACTTGAAGCTTCTGAAGAAACACTCCAGGAAGAACGGGATAGACTTGAATCAGATGTTGAAGACTTAGAATTAGAAATAGAGACATTAGAGGATGATATCACAGTTAAACGCGCTGAAGTTGATAATCTTACACGAACTATAAATCAACAACGCAATGAAATAGATCGCTGGAAAGATTGTATTGAAGACGAACTAGATCAAAATTTAAGTGTGTGCGATTAACATGAGCTATGGACATCCTTAAACAAGCACTAAAACAAGTAAAGCACATTTTATTTTTTGTGAGCTTCTTCAATAGCTTTGTCAATTCTGTTATTGTCCTTCTTATTTTTACGCTTCTCTTTTTCTTTTTCAATATCTCTTGGATCTATGCCTTGATTCCCTTTCTTCTTTTCTTGACTTTTAATACAGCTAAGGGCATGAAAAAAATTGGTTATTATGACATTGAAAAGAAAATTCCTGATTTAGAATGGCGCTTGCGTACTTCAGCAGATAATGCAGACAGAAATGATGATGTTGCTTTAGACTTGCATCATGATGTTTTAGAAAAATTACATCAAGTAAGCGCTACCCGCATTATGAATAAAAAACAAACTATTTCAAAAATGGCAGCAATTTTAGGACTCTGCTTTCTTTTAGGATTTGTTTCTTTGAATAGCATCCAATTTGATGATGTTCTTCCTGCTTTACAGAGAAGCATGAATCCTGTTACTGGATTTTTTGTAAAGGCAGCTAATTTAACTGACGTTTCTTTTTTAGACACTGAAAAAAATAGGGACATTTATGGAGAGGAAGAGGACATCAAATATAGCAACAAAGAAGAGGTTGTTGAGCTGAATCAAATGTTAGGGTTAGTGGATATCAACAATTACAATCGCAATGGAGAAGGAAAAACATTTAAAGGAACAATAACAGGCACAGGCAATCGAGAAGCACTCGGTAGCGAGAATTCAAAAGAAAAAATTGGTGACGAAGACAAACAGATTGTCAATAACTATTTCCGCAGCATCAACCAACCATGACTACAGACTCTATCAAAAAAGCAAAAGACGCCTTTGAATTTATCTTTGCTGAGACAGCTAAAGTAGTTGTAGGACAACAACAAGTCATTAAACAAATTATTATTGCTATTCTTACAGAAAGTAATGCTTTACTTGAAGGTTATCCTGGCTTAGCAAAAACTTTGACTGTAAGCACTTTAGCTAAACTCATGGATCTTAAATTTTCTCGCATTCAAGGAACTCCAGATCTAATGCCTTCAGATATTACTGGAACTTATGTCTTAGAAGAGACTAAAAATGGCAGAGAGTTTAAATTCCAACCAGGTCCTTTATTCTCCAATGTAGTACTTATGGATGAAATTAACAGAGCTACACCTAAAACACAATCAGCATTATTAGAAGCAATGCAGGAACGTCAAGTTACTGTTGGCAATCACACCTATAAACTAGAAAGACCTTTCTTTGTCTTAGCGACACAAAATCCTATTGAACAGGAAGGAACCTATCCATTGCCTGAAGCACAGAGTGATCGTTTCCTCTTCAAAATCAAAACAGATTATCCTACTTTTAATGATGAATTAGAAATTGTTTCTAGATACACAGAATTCAATGAAAAGGGCGGACCAGAACTTAAACCCCTTTTAAAAAAAGAAACCATCTTTCAATTACAACAACTTGTTCGCCAAATTCCTATTGCACAGGATGTTCGCAAATATGCAGTTGAACTAGTGAAGAAGACTAGAGAGCGTAAAGAATTAATAGAATATGGAGCTTCACCTCGTGCTTCCATAGGTTTAGTTTTAGCAGCTAAAGCAAATGCATTACTAGATGGAAGAAACTATGTAACCAAAAACGACGTACGTGAAATGGTTTATCCAGTTCTTCGTCATCGCATTATTATTAATTTTGAAGCTGAACGTAATAACTTTAACGAAGATGATGTCATTGGTTATTTACTAAAATGATTGAGACTGATTTTTTGCGTCATCTCCATCGTCTCAGTTTGATTATCAACAAGCGTGTAGCCTCTAATTACATAGGACAACGAGGAAGCATTCACGGTGGTCAAGGATTAATTTTTAAAGATCATAGGAGTTATACTCCTGGAGATGATTTTCGCGCTATTGATTGGAAAGTTTATGGAAGAACAGACAGACTGCATGTTAAACGTCGTGAAGAAGAACGCAATTTAACAGTTCATGTTATTTTAGATTTCAGTAGCAGTATGAATTTCGGCAGCAAAGCTTTAAAAAAATTCGAATATGCTTCCATGTTAGGGATTGGTTTTGCTTATATGGCTTTAAAAAATAATGAACGTTTTGTGTTATCTACTTTCTCCGATACTTTAGACAGATTTAAACCTAGAAGAGGAAAAAAACAATTAGTCACTATTCTTGATTATCTTCGCACTAAAAAGCCAGAAGGAGAATCTAAATTTGAGGAATCTTTGAAACAGTACGCTAAGTTTATTGATTCTAGATCTATGATTGTTATTATTTCTGATTTTCTCTATGAACCTGAACAAGTCAGAAGAGCTTTATTTGGCTTCAAAAATAATACTATTAAATTAATCCAAGTTTTAGATGAAATTGAAATAGGCATGGATCTGAATGGAGAATTTAATCTTAAAGACAGTGAAACGAATAATACTTTACGAACATTCATCAGCCCTTTCTTACGAAAAAATTATTTATCAAAATTACAAGATCATAATCTTCGCATGAAGCGTTTAGCTGAGGGATTAGGAGCGACGTTTCACACTTGCTGCATCGAAGACAATGTCTTTGACACGATGTTTCGTATTTTGCGTCAATAGATATTGCGGAAGACCTTCAATTTGCGTTAGTGTTGTATGCTTAAACAAGAATTCTCTTGGCTTGTCATCTACTTTAATGCCGTGTTGCTGACAATACTGATTCAATTTTGCATAGAGCTTTTTTCCTTCTGCATCTAAATCTGTAAGGATAATAATTTCTTTTTCTTGTATTGATTCTACTATTTTATAGAATGGCTGTTGTGCGATTGCTTGTATATTTTTAATTCCTAATGATTGGAGAGCTGCTAGATCTTTTTTTCCTTCAACTAAAATCAATGTTTTTTTCTTTTTCAAATAATGCAACCATTCAGCTAAATATTCCATAGTTAAGGTATGATTTCTGGACCAAAATATTTTTCATAAGCAAAGTCACACAAAGAGATAACTTTTGAGTCCATTAATTTCTGCATTATTAGTTGTTTTTCTTTTACTGCATCAATTAAATATCTTACACTTGTGCATATTAAAGCATTGCCTATTTTAGGCCATAACTGCGCATAATTCTGGTATAGGCATCGCCCACCACACAGATTCAGATAAGAGCATTTTAGACACTCTCCTTGCACTTTCATATCTTTTATCTTTTCAGGAGTATTGAGGTCTCCTACATAAAAAGTTTTTACGCCATTGGTTACAGGGCATGCACTAATCATACCATTTGTTGTAATAGCGAAGCCTTCATAACCAGCGCCGCATCGCATTAATGTCTTTTCATTTTTTAACAGACTTTCAGTAATTCCTATAAAAGGATATATCTTGTACACTTTCCCTTCTTGCATTTTAGCGGTCCACCAATTAATCAATTTAGTTATGCTTTCATTGTAGTGTGTGATAAACCGTCTAAATTTATTTTCTTTAAAATCAGACTTATAAAAACCTGCATCCAATTGCCAATGCACACTATCGATAAGACCCTCATCAATGAGCTTGATAATGTTCATAACTGCTTCATAAACATCCGGAAATTCCTGTGCAATAGTCATCCTTGCAACAATCTCCCCATTATAATTTTCTTCTCGTAATTTAGCAAGATTTTGTATTACTCTTTCATAGATGCCGTTGCCACGATTATAATTTGTTCTCTGCTGATTTCCATCTAGAGAGACTAAAATTTTTCTAATTTTGTGTAGATATTGTAGAGGTAATCTGTCTAATAATAAACCATTAGTCTGTATCCTATAGTGCAGCTTATCACCAAAAAAATCCATTATTTCTTGTATTTTTTGCATTTCTAACAAAGGCTCACCACCATAGAAAATTAAAGTATCATCTTTTTTCAAAAATTTATTGAGTTGCTCTACAGTAACATTGCTTCGTGCAGGAGCAGTTTCATCAAATTCTAAATTTTCATTTTTGATATCAAACTCTTCCATTCGCATGGATTTTTCATAGCAATATTTACATTTTAGTTTACAGAATTCTGTTAGAATAATGTGGTAGTACATGGTATTGATGCTGTGTAATGTAACGGATCCTGTGGGATTTGAACCCACGACCCCCTCGTTAAGAGCGAGGTGCTCTACCAGCCTGAGCTAAGGACCCTTACTAAGAACGTCTTTAAGATGATTTAAAAGCCTTTTCTTAGGATTTGTAATAGTTTTTATAGAATTTTAGCGGTTGTCGTATAAAATAGAACAGAGGCCATACAAACCCAGGAATAGCTACTAAAGTAATTACTATTGTGGAAGTTATTCTGAATATCAATTGTCCTATTGCTGAAGTACCGAAAAGAGGGTACATAAAGGTCTCAAGAAACAATCCAGGGTTCCAAGAGAAAAAGATGGGGAAGGGAATAGCAAGAATTGCTACACTAAGAATAAACCAACAATGTTTTTTATTTTTTCTATAAGTATAGAACCAACTAAGACCTCCAAAGACTAATGTCAAGAGAATTGCAGTACTTCTCCATTTTCTCTTTTTCCTGTAAAAATCTTTGAGATGCAAAACAAGCAAGACACAAAGCGCGACAAAAATATAGTATTGCCAGAAAGAGGGTGCTTGAAGCATATGCTTTATTCTTTTTCTCTTCTTTATAAATTTACTTTTCTGATATCATTAGAAAACTATATAAACATACAATCTGAGACAGATGTTATGCAAGTAGTTTTAGAAAAGAGACCTAAAAGTCCTATTATTATAGAGGGATTTCCTGGTTTTGGATTGATTGGAACTATTACTACAGAATTTTTAATCAAACATTTAGACGCACAACTTATAGGTTATATCCGTATGGAAGAAGTACCCCCAGTAGTTCCAGTACATCAAGGAAAAGCGATTGAACCTGTCGGAGTCTTTTACGCTGCAAAAGAAAACATTGTTATTGTTCATGCCTTAACTTCTGTACAGGGATTTGAATGGGAATTGGCAAAAGATATTTTACAAATGGCCAAAGACTTGAAGGCGAAGGAAATTATTAGTTTAGAGGGCGTTGGTAGTAATAATAGTAGTGCTGAAGGATTAGATTCTAGAACTTTTTATGTAGGCAACAATAAAAAATTAAAAATGATTAAAAATATACAACCTTTACGCGAAGGAATTATTATGGGTGTCACAGGTGCGCTTATGTTGCATAAAGATTTTCCTATTACTTGCATTTTCGCTGAAACTCATAGTGCATTGCCAGATTCACGAGCATCTGCAAATATTATACGTATTTTAGATGAAGTGCTTAATTTGAAGATTGATTTCAAACCTCTACTAGACAAGGCAGAAGAATTTGAGGAAAATATTAAACAACTCTTGACTAAGGCTAAGAAAGCTACTGATACTCATCAGCAGAAGACGCAGAATTACTTTGGATAATTTTATACGAACTTTTATATAACAGCACTTTCTTTACATAGCAGAGGTGTCTATGTTACAACAATTAGCAACTGAACTGAAAATTAGAGGATTTACTCCTGCAACAATTACAGCATATACGACGCATAATCGACGGTTCTTAGACTTCATTCAGAAACAACCAGAACAAATCACTGAGCAAGATATTAAGCTGTATTTAGCACATTTGATGGCAGACAAAAAACAAAAAGCTACCTCTGTAAATTTGACGTTGAGCGCGTTACGATTTCTTTATGATACTATGCTGAAAAAGAAATTATTTCTTGATATTAAACCGCCAAAGATTGAAAAGAAATTACCAACTGTGTTGACAAAAGACGAGATGAAAAAACTACTTGCTGCTGTAACCAATCCTAAACATAAATTACTGATTGAATTTTTATATTCTTCTGGACTACGTGTCTCTGAATGCATGAGACTTAAGGTGAATGACTTAGATTTTGCTGAAAAAATGGGCAGAGTCATTAGCGGTAAAGGGAAAAAAGATAGACATATTATTTTATCACAAAATCTTCTTGAACACCTTCAATTTTACCTTGACAAAAGAAAATATCCTTCAGAGTATGTGTTTACAGGTCATCAAGGCAAGCCCATGTCTGTGAGAATGGCTCAAAGAATTGTGAATGAGGCTGCTCAAGAAGCACAACTTAAGAAACGAGTTTTTTGTCATGCCTTGCGTAGTAGTTTTGCTACTCATTTGCTTGAGGCTGGAACTGACATTCGCATAATTCAAGTCATCCTTGGTCATTCTAGCATCAGCACGACAGAACATTACGTAGGAGTTTCAACAGAACAATTAAAAAAAGTAAAGAGTCCATTCGACTCATTAGGATAACTTTTCCGGAAACTTTCCGATATTTTTACTTACAGTAAAGTAGTAAGGTACTTCTCAAAGACCCCTGAAGAGTATTTAAACTAAAAATATAAAAAATAATTTATGGCAAAAAATTGGAAAGAGACAGAAATTAATTTTCTTAAACAAAATTATGCTTGGACAAAAGATAAAGAATTAGGTAGACACCTTACTAGATCGACGCATTCTATCAGTTATATGGCTTTTAAATTAAGACTTAAAAAAGATAAAGAATTCTATTGTCAAGCAAGAAGACAGCTTCCTTTTGAACTTACAAAAGGCCAATTAACTCAACTTTATTGTGTAGAAAAGAAAGCTATTAGAAGAATTGCCAATGAGTTAAAAATTGGAAAGGGTACAGTTGATTACTATTTAGAAAAATATGCTATAAATAAAAGAACAAAATCACAGGCACAAAAAGAGTGGTATATAAAAGGAGGCAGTGTATGGTGTAAGGGGCTTTCTAAAACTACTGATAAGAGATTACTTAGAATGACTCAAAGAGTTCATTCAACCTGGCAAAAAAGAAGACAAGAAAAAATTAAAGAATTGGAATTAAAATTTGGAGTATCTTTTCCTGAAATTTTAAATGATCTCTATTGGAACAAGAAGTTAACTCAAGAAAAGATAGCAAAAGTTATTGATTGGGATAGAAAATTTGTAATTCAGTGGATGAGAAATTATAACATAAAATTAAGACCTAAGTATGAATATATTCAATCATTAAGAGGAAGTAAACATCCCTTATATGGGGTAAGTTGGGAACAAACTTATGGAATCGAAGGAGCTAAAAAAAGAAGAGAGTTTTTTAGAAAGTTCTCTAGAGAAAATATAATTAAAAGAATAGTTAATCGAGAATTTCCTTTTTACAACACTAACCCTGAGCTATTACTAGCAGAAGAAATGAAAAAAAGAAATATAATATTTGTGAGTCAATTAAATGTCGACGATACTTTTGTCTGTGATTTCGCTATTCCTGAAGCTAAACTGGCTATTGAATGTGATGGTGATTACTGGCATGCTAATCCTAGGAAATATGATAGAGCAAATCCATCTAAACTGCATAAAATTCAAAGAAGCAACTTATATCGCGATGAAGTTAAAGACAAATACCTTGTGGAAAAAGGTTGGAAAGTACTACGTTTCTTTGAATATGATATTAAACAAGATGTGAGAAAATGTGTTGATAAGATTGAACAAGCGTCGATAGCACTGTTAAAAACAGGTTAAAGAAGTTGAAAAATCATTTATGATAAACTCCTTGAGATTAATACCTTTAAAATAATTATTTCCTCTTCTCTCCTAAACTCTAGTTCTCACCGACGGATTTGACAAGTAATTTTCGATACATCATCACTAACATAAGAGCAACAAATGCTGTTGCACTCGGTATAAGAGATGTCAAAGGATTATCAGTCACGAATTTTAATATCAGACCTAAAATGAAAGTCGCTGTTCCAACAAATAGAAATGTGTTGATCTCAAAAGAATTAAGTTTGAACACAAATGAAACTAATAGAGCAGCTCCGATTACTGATATAAGAGATATAAGCGCGAATACCGACGAAAGAAAAGAAAATAAGTATAAAGAAGCAATAACAGATAGAAGGATACCGAGAAGCATGAATATTCTTGTAAATTTCACTGTTAATTCTGGCGATTTATATTTCATACGCGCAGCTAATACTCCGAACGCAAAGGCGCTTGAATCAATTGTTCCCATAAACGCGGCGATTAGCGAAACGAGAAGTAACGAACCAAGCCATACTGGTAAAGCTCCTAGGACTCCTTCAGTAAAAAGATTTGATGGATCAGTAACAACACCAGCAAATTTGAAATTAATGCCAAGGTAAGCGACTGAACCAGCAACAAGTGCCAACAGGATGAAGGCAATGATTAACCCTCTTTTTAGAGATTTAGCATCTCTACTTGCAAAAACTCTTTGAAAACTTTCGGCTTGTCCAAGCAAGCTAAAAAATTGCAATAAAACTAACCCAATTGCAAACCAAAACTGAGAAGGATCAAGGGCAGTAGGTATTTTCTCTGCAGTAAAATGAATTGGAAAAATAAAAATGGTCAAAATAATTGGCAAGATCAAAACTCCCTGAAATATATCTGTTTTTACTGAAACATTGAAGCCTCCAAACCATAAATAAATACAAACTACTCCGGCTGTGAGTAATAGTGCTGTAATTTTTTCAACACCAAGCAATGCTGAAAAGAGACCTGTGTTTACAAACATTTGCAAAATCAAAAAGAGCAAAAGACCGCCGCATAAAATCAAGTTGACAAATAGTTTACTCAATGAACCATACTGAAGACCAAAATAATCTCCTATTGAAAGTAAATCGTGCTTTTTTTGGAGTAGAGAAAGCCGCTTCTTGTAAAAAAGATAGAGAACCACGAATGCCATTCCTGCGCCAACAAATACCATCAAATACCAAAAACCATACAGATATGAAAAAGTAACACCAAGTACAAAGTTGTAGCCTGTAAGCAAAGACGCGAAAGTTGTCCAGGTTGATGCAGATGCAGATAAGTTTTTTGAACTGTTTATATATTCTTCAGGTGTCTCGCGACGTGAAGAAGCCCATGTAATTCCTGCAAGCACAACTAAATACAACCCTAAATAAACAATGGTTATAGTATTCATGTGTATTACCTTGATAAAAAATTATTTCTCTTTACTCAATTTATCTAATAAAATTTTAGGAATTGCTATAACTTGCTCATCTTTTCCAACTTTAGTAGCAAATCTAGATTCCTGCGGATCAATTTTCTTCCCCACAACAAAATAAGTGTCTGGCTTTTCAGGAGTTCCATAAATAGCCGGACATCCCAGGCCTCCAAAGCAATTATCTACTCGTGCTACTTCAAAAACTTCAAGACAATCTTCTTTTAATTCACATTTGTCAGAGGCCATACTTATTCTGAGATTTAAGAGTACTTAGATTTTCTTGTCATTTTTTATTAATTAATTAAAATATAGTATAGAAAGCTTTAATAAATTGATAAATATAGCTAATAGATGAAAGAAAAACTGAAGTTACAGTCTCATGACTTTAAACTACTTGCTTACCTTTATCATCATAATCGAGAGCCCCTCACAAAAATCGCTAAGGCAATAGGCTTGACAAGACAACAAGTAGAATATCGATTAGAAAAATATCTTAAATATAAGCTTATTAAGCAGTTTGCGACTATTATCAATTATCCTGCATTGGGCTTGACGCAGTTTGTTATAATTCTCATTAAGGCTTCAACTTATACTTGTTTACCAGCATTAAAACAGAGATTACAACAGAACGAACATTGCATTGCATTTGGAGAAATCCAAGGAGCATATGACCTTTACATAAATTTGATTTGTAAAGATGAGACCTCACTTAAAAAGACTATTACTTTTATAACAGAAAAAGGATCTACAGATATTGCAGATTATTTAGTTATAAAACCTACTTTGGCAGAAACTTATCCTATTAAATTCCTTGACAAAAAAGAAGATAAGCCTTTTATAATTTTTACTGAAAATGTTCAACAAGTTTCTCTTGACAAAAAAGAAAAAGAGATTCTTAAGCTTTTGGCAACTAATGCGCGCATACCTCTTATAGAAGTCGCTGGTAAATGCGCCATCTCTGCTGAAAGAGCGCTTTATACCATCAAAAAATTGCAAAGAGGGGGAGTAATCCAAGGAACAAAAATTGTTTTTGATATGCAAGCCTTTGGTTATTTTTATACAGTAGTTTTATTCCATATCACAGAGTATTCTGAAACATTAGAAATCAAATTAAAGAATTTTGCCAGACATCACCCCCACATTAATTCTCTTGGCTTAACACTAACGAAACCCAACTGTTTTTTACAAATATTTCATAAAACTGATGAAGAAGTAAGAACAACATTGCATGATCTCAAACGTTTTCTCCAAGCATATCGCGTAGATTATACTCTGCTTAATATTTTAGAAGAAGAACAGGCCAACACACTTCCTTCATTATAATGTAAAAGAGTAGAATGTATATTCTAAAGATTAGGAAAGGTTTATAAGGAATTTATCTACAAGCATTTGCCAGAGGTGATGAGATGCAGCAATGTCACAACCCAAATATCAAGTCACAGTTCTCGGTGGTGGAACTGGTTCTTTTACAGTACTGACAGGCCTTAAAAAATATGATTCTCTAGATTTAACCGCTATTGTTGCCATGACTGATAGTGGCGGCTCTACAGGTATTTTACGTGATCAGTTGGGAATTTTACCAGTGGGTGATTTACGTCAATGTTTAGTTGCCTTATCAGATGTTCCGAATCTCTGGAGAGAGCTCTTCAATGCGCGCTTTGAGGAGGGAAATGGATTAAAAGGCCATAATTTAGGAAACTTAATTTTAGCAAAATTAAAAGATCTAGAAGGAGGCTCTTATCAACGCGCTTTAGCAAACGCAGAAAAACTTTTGCATGTGCGAGGAAGAGTATTGCCTGTTACCTTTGACAATGTTCATTTAGTTGCTGAAACACAAGATGGAAGAGAACTCTATGGTGAACATTTGATCGACGCGAAAGACGCACCACTTAAACGTGTCTTTTTTGATCCTAAACGACCAACAACA